>CEVA01053982.1_pt1 | contig 35816 bp, 25 predicted proteins | sample 361521 | NCBI WGS metagenome assembly CEVA01 (sample SAMEA2622823, study PRJEB7988) | marine metagenome | isolation source: saline water (ENVO:00002010), including | reverse complement strand
AAAACGCGTAGGAAGCGCTGCAACAGCTTGGTTATACACAAAGCTTGAAAGAACAGGGTACTCTTTGCTGCTAGTCTGATAAACCACGGCGTCTGAAAGGGTATGCGCTTTTTCACCAGCAAGCGGGGTTGATGCTGTAGACGAGCACGCCGCGATAGCTGATACTGCAGCGCTGATGCACACTGCTTTACTGATATCAGAGAGTTTGTCTAAAGATAACAATGGTTATTTTCCTTTTATCGTTTCTTCTGCCTACCGGTTTCAACACCCAAATTATGCCTGAATTTATCGATGTACTGAGCTTGATATTTCAGCAACGGCGTTGTGTGCACGCAGACTTTCTTGATGTTCTACTTTTACACGAAAATGGGGTGCTTGGTAATACGTACTTAACGCTCCAAGCAGTCGCCTTACCGAATCCTCCGCGCCAAAAGATTTATGCAAAATCCAGCAAATCAGTACCGAAGAAGTTATCGATGATACAGCGCCATTCACCACTCGCATCTTTTTGTAAGACATAAACGGCCCGTTTGCCCTCGCAGGGTAGGGCGTTGGGCGTGGCTTTGGGAACAAGATAAAGCTTGGCGATCACTAGCGCCACATCACCGGCTTGTATAACCCGCTCATCCCCTGTTGTGACAAAATGTTCGGGCATAAACTTCTTTTGAAATTTAAGTAGGGCGTCAATGCAGTCGCGTTGACTGGCATGTTGATGATTATCTGTCGACATGGGGGTGGCTACCACTTTTGCGTCGTTAGCATAATATTGGGATAAGGCGTCTTGATCGCCACGGTTTACTGCGTCGTGAAGCTGCTGTAATACGTGAGATATTGGATTGTTCATGGCTGTCGTTCCGTTTTTTAGCCGCAAGACGAGCCAATAAAAAACCCGCCTTTGCGGCGGGTTTAGTGAATTCTATTTACGCACTAGCTAACCCGCCCATTCCTTAGAATAGCGAGAATAATAATCAGCGCAGACGCTGAGAAAGCAGTATGTATATTAGTGTTTTTAGGCATAGTGGTTAAAAACAGTGTGCTGCTAGTGAGTATTTAATGACCTGAGTATCCTGCGCACGAAAAAGAAAGTCAACGTGTTTTTCAGGTGAATAAATTAGACCCGTTTGGCTTGGTGGTTAAGCGGTGAGAATTGGGTTTGATGCTAGTTTAGGCTTCAAATATGGTAATGCGAATAGTGGAGCCTAGCTTTAAACAGTCACAAATATCTTTATCAGTAAAGCCACTGTCATGGAGAATTTGCCTAGCAACAAGCTTGGCGTCTTTTGTACTATCCCTGTTACTTAATATTTGAAGTGCTTTGTTTAAGTAGTTAACTGAAGGCATGATAACAACCTTATATACCACACTTTGTTGCTGATTATTAATTGAACGAATAAAGGTGGCATTGTGATCACGAAAACGTCGTAAAGGCATCACAAATTATGATGGAGTTCAAATCTTGGATTTACTTTATAGCTGGTTAACGGCCAACGACACATTGTCGATGTCAACGTCGGTGGTGCTTGTTGTTTTGTCGTTCTTTACATCAATGATGACCGCAACGTTGGGTATTGGCGGCGGGGTGTTATTACTGGCAGTAATGGCTGGTACTATGCCGGTTAGCGCACTGATTCCCGTTCACGGTCTGGTACAGCTTGGCTCAAACGGAAACCGAGCACTGATGACGGTGAAGCATATCGACTGGCGTATGCTGAAGTATTTTTCTTTGGGCGCAATCGCTGGTGCTTTCTTGGCATCGTTTATTGTGATTCAACTGCCGCTGGTTGTTATTCAATTTGCAGTCGCGGTATTTATTTTGTTTCTAGTGTGGGGGAGCAAACCTAAAGCACAAGAAATGAGACCCGCGGGAAGGACGCTGGCGGGGTTGGTGACCACCTTGGTTTCAATGTTTGTAGGAGCGACAGGGCCTTTAGTGGCGGCATTTGTACACCGAAATAACTACAGTAAAATGCAGATAACCGGCACCTTAGCCAGCTGCATGACACTCCAACATGGCCTTAAAGCATTTGTCTTTACTTTCGTGGGTTTTTCCTTTGCACAGTGGGCTGGGCTTGTCATTGCAATGATCGTCAGTGGCGCACTTGGCACGTTTTTAGGGCTCAAAGTGTTAAAGCGTGTGCCGGCTGAGAAGTTTATGCTGACGTTCAAAATCGTGGTGACGCTATTAGCCCTACGTCTTTTATGGCAGGCTACAGAGAGCTTTCTTTAATTGAAAAAACGAGAGCTTAAGAGGCCTGCCTCTTAAGCTCAATAAGTTCTGTCATTTACAGTTTATCGCTTTCTTTCCACTATTTAGAAACGATAGCTCAAAGACAAATGCCACTCGCGCCCAGCACCGGGCACCCGCTCACCTACTTCTGCACCAGCATTCATTACGCGGTTAATTCCGGCTGTATGTGGGGCATACTGTTTGTCAAACAGGTTATGAATACTGGCCGTAAGCTGAAGATTTGTGTGCGCATTATCAAAAAGTGCTAAAAGCCCAGAGATATGAAATAAACCATAACCTGCTGTCGATGCTTCATTTTGCAGTGCTGAAACATGATTTTGTGCGCCGACTAACTCAGATGTAAGCTGCATTTGAAGTGGCGCATCAAATACCTGAGTATTCCATTGAACTGTTGTTGTTAAATGCTCTGGCGCAATGCGGAACAAAGCATCGTCAATGTCATCACGGTTACCATGCTGGACGGTTGCTACTGCTTGCACACTCAAGCTATCGGTAAGCTGGCCTTGTATTGTCATGTCGGCACCCTTGATAACAGCATCGGTATTCGTCCACTGAAACGGCTCAGTAAAAGCCATCATAGAAGACACCATGTTTGCCGCCATATTCGTACTAGGTGAGCCGGTGATGTAATCCTCTATATCTTGGTAGAAAAGTCGGGGTGATATGGTCCAACTTTCATAGTTGTAATCAATTCCTACCTCTATTTTGCGCGCGGTCTCATTTTCTAATTCAAGGTTGCCAATGTAATTAAATCCGTCGGCCATACCCCCGGAAATGCCAAGCGGTAGCCAGGTGTAGCGTTCAAAGTAGGTTGGAGCGCGATTTTTCTGAGAAATACCAATTACGATATCAAGCGATTCGCTCGCATGGTATCGGGTGGTAGCGGCCATATCTAACATGTTGTAGTTTTCGTCACGCTCAGCAGCATTAAAATTACTGACTAACGTAGCAATTGCTGGATTCATCATCACCATGTTAGAACCCGCTTCTCCAGCATCCATAGTAGTAAAGGTGTATCGCGCACCATAAGTAGACGAATAGGCTTCTGTATTTACTGTCCACTGGGCATAAACACTCGCGGTATCTCTTTTTGCATTAGTAAAATTATCGACAAAGAACATACCGTTGTTGGGGTTAGTAATTACAGAATTGTTTCGGCTGTGATGTAGGTAAGCGCCAAATTCAAGCTCGCCACTATTTAACGGCGTCACGTACTTGGCATCCAACCCTTGAGCAATAGCGTCAGCGTTGTTTTCGCGGACCATGCTCTCAGACATCACCATGCGCTGGGAAAAGTTATCCATGGCATGTTGGTTACTGTTGCCAAACCAATTTATAGCAAAGTATTCAGACTCCCCAGCGTTGTAGCGATAACCGACCCGGTACCATGCAGCATCGATGAAACCTATATCCATAGCGAGGGCGGGCGTACCGCTTTCATTCGTATTTAGCCGTTGGTAGCTGGCGTCGAATTGGTGTTTTCCCCATTCATAGCCAAGTCTAAATTTACCGCCATTTCGCTGATAATAGCTGTTGGGTATAACGATGTTATTACCAGACTCTCGTTCGTCACGCTGCTGATGCATAAACGCGCCACTAAAGAAAGCCTGGTCCGTTTTGTAAAGTACATTGCCCTGATACTGTTGCCCGCTACCTGGGGCAATTACACTGGCATTTACACTACCAGTAATATCGTTATCTAAAGCAAAAAGCGATGCTGCATCGGCGTTGATACGCAGTTTGCCGCCTAATGTTTGTACGCCAGCACTCACCGGTACAATACCCCGATACAAGGTAGCGGTAAGCCCTGGTTCTGGCAAAATGTGGGATAATGGCGAGTCCATTGAGTTGGGGCCAGCGCCTGTTATGTCGACGCCGTCGATGGATACGCCGACTCTATTGCCAAACAAGCCTCGATATTGAATGAGGCCTGTAACCGGGCCGTTTCGCGAGATAGAAACTCCGGGCAGTAGTGCTAACTGATCGCCAAAATCAGCGTCTATGTTGGTTGCGGCAGTCACCGCTTCTCGCTCTATTTCCTTCACATCATCATTAAGCGAAGAACCAATCACTGTAATCACTTCTGTTGAAGCGCTATCAATGAACTCAGATGTGTTTGCATAAACGTGTGCAGATGTGCAGGCAGCTGTAACAGCGAATGCCAATAAAGAATACTCCATAACAATTCCATTAAATAAACGAACTATATGCACGGCTAAACCATGCGTGTTAAGTGTGTTTTAGGTGTTGTTATGCGAGAGGTGGGGCGCGGCCTAGCGGCGCCGCAAAGGCAAAAGATGTGTAGGGTGCTGCTGCAAGGCGAGACGCTAAGGCGCGATAGCGCACAAGCGATATCACTACCCATGCATCTGCGGGTACGTTGTCAATATGAGGGAGGTCGGCCAACGTGCCGTTGGTACAGTCTACGTGCTCAACAGGCGCTTTTAGTAGCTCGGGGCTTATAAATACAAATTCACCTTCAAGCTCTGTTGCACTTACCGATATATAACGCATGGTTTTGCCAGTACAGATAAGTTCAATATCATCGCTCACGAACCCACGGGCATGCTGCATAGTATGCGAAGCAAGGCCTATTGCTAATGCATTTTGCAAGAGCATACAAAGGCAGAGTGTTAAGGCTGTCAGGCGTTTATTCGACATTATTTATCTTTTTACGGAGCGCATTTTTATCATAGCGTGCTATGGACGAATATTTCCATATTTTAATTAAGTTCTTTAACACCGGCTTTTTTTAGTTTTCGGTAAAGCGTGCGGGTGCTCACGCCTAGTGCGTCTGCGAGGCTGTTTATATCGCCTTTAAAGGTGCTTGCTACCTGAGCAAGATAAGTGTCTTCTACCTCGTTCAGAGTCATAATATCCTTGCCAAGATTAACTCCGTTTGTTGTTAGTGGGTATTGATCGTTTCTACCCTCCATTGAAGCGTTATCCTCGCCGATGAACTCGTCTAACACGGGGAGGTCCGACTCGTAGATCACGGGCTCATCGGCAAGTAATACTGCTTGATCAACGATATTGCGCAACTCGCGAATATTGCCCGGAAAGGCGTAGCTGCTTAATTTTTCGAGGGCTTTTTTATGGAAACGCTTTTTCTCGTGGGACTGGGCTAAAAAATGCGCTGCAATCAGTGCAATATCTGACTTTCTTTCTCGTAAGGACGGAAGATTGATAGGGAAGCCGGCTATTCGATAGTAAAGGTCACGCCTGAATTCCCCCTTTTCTACCATTTGCTTTAAATTTTTATGCGATGCGCACACCAACCGAAAATTGGCTTTCTTCGAGATCACGCTTCCCACAGGGCGGTAAGTTTGGGTTTCAAAAAGCCTTAGCAGCTTCACCTGCATGGCGAGCGGAATATCGCCTACTTCGTCAAAAAATAGAGTGCCACCCTCAGCCGCCTCTACCAGTCCTTTTTTATTGGTGGTTGCGCCCGTAAACGCTCCTTTTTCATAGCCGAATAACTCGCTTTCAAGTAAAGCATCAGACAACCCAGTGCATTCAATAACAACGAAGGGTTTTTCAGCCCGATGGCTACTTGAGTGTAGAGCCTGAGACACCAGTTCTTTCCCGGTTCCGGTTTCACCAAACAGTAAAACAGATATATCTGAGTTCGCAGCGCGGTTAATTTTATTCAGCATCGTTTTAAATGCCTCTGACTCGCCAATCATTTTTCCAGCAGAGGGGCGGTTAGACGCAAAGGCAAGCTTATCTAGAATCTCCAGATAACCTATTAAATCCCCGTGACCGTCGAAGATTGGGCGCATCAGAATGTCGCAGTAGCTTTGGCCCTCGCTGGTGGTATGGATATGCACCACACTTGCTGCCCGGCCCGACTTTTTACTTTCCTGCATAGGGCACTGCTCGCCGCATTGGTCACAGGGCTTATTGTTTCGATGAGATACCTGATAACAGGTGCTATACCCGAGCTTTATATCGACAGGGTAAGTATCTCTGTAAGGCGTATTGACCGCCTCAATAATGTAATTTTGATTGATGAAAATAGCGGGCTTGTCTATTGCATCTATCATTGCTTGTACAATTGATATGTTCATTGTCAGCGTATTAGTTAATGCTACTTTTATCCTGCCAACTTAACATATTGGCATAGAGCTTGTTCATTGTTTTAGTTGAATCACAATGTCTGAGTGCCAATATTTCAGTCAATAGGAGAGTTACACAATGAAAAAAAGCATCTTTTTAATTGCGTTAGGGTTAGCCGTAAGCGCCGGGTGCCCTTTCGCTAATGCACAAAACGATGAGCTGGCTGACAGCGAAGTACAAACAAAAGTGAAGCAGGCAAGAGTTCACGCTAAAGCCCTTGGTGGAGCGCTTAAATCTAGGCTAAAACAGGCAATTCAGTCTGGCGGTTTGGAAGCGGGTGTAGAAGAGTGCAAGTTGGCCGCGGAGCCTATCGCCGAGGGGCTTAGCCAAAATGGGTGGGAAGTAGGACGTACTGCACTTAAAGTGAGAAACCCGAATAACGCGCCAGACGAGTGGGAGCGCGAGCAACTAGCGCTTTTCGCCTCTTTATTGGAAAAGACTAAGCTAGAGGGTAAACAGCCGTCTACGCCTATAGATACCTATAAGTATGACAGTGACAGTGGCGAATTTCGGTACATGATGGCTATTCAACAAGGCCAGGTTTGTATGGCGTGCCACGGCGCCCAAGTTGCACCTTCAGTAAAGAAAACCATTTTAAAGCATTACCCTAAGGATGAGGCCACTGGGTTTGAACTTGGTGAATTGCGCGGCGCGTTCACGCTGACCTATTCGCCGCAGTAACTTAAGTTAATGTTGCATCAGCTAAAGCAAAAGCTCTTTTCTCAACCGTTTTAAACAACGATACAACGTCCCCGTCTCCTTTTTATTTGTGTCAATTTTGTCGCCAATAGTGACAAAATTGGCGCAAGATTCATATTAGATCCTTGCGATGGATCAAAGTGCGCAACTTTTCGCCATGGAATAATTGTCCTGCACAGTACGAATAGACTGTCATTCATCAGCTGTTGGTTCAGATTAACGAGAAAAGTGATGAATGGCATAAACCGTGCTCTAGCTGTGTTGAATGTTCATGTGATAACCACTGAATAACCAATAAATTTATTAAAGGTCAAGCGCTTATCGCGCACGAGAGACGAGGGAGATAACCCATGAGCGATACGTTAATAGAACTATCGCGGTGGCAATTTGCATTAACTGCGATGTTCCACTTTATTTTTGTACCCTTAACACTAGGGCTAAGCTTTCTACTTGCCATTATGGAGTCAGTTTATGTAATGACAGGTAAAGAGATATACAAGCAAATTACCCAGTTTTGGGGAAAGCTGTTTGGTATTAACTTTGCTATTGGCGTAGCCACAGGCTTAACCATGGAATTCCAGTTCGGCATGAACTGGTCATACTATTCCCACTATGTCGGCGATATTTTTGGCGCGCCTCTGGCTATTGAAGGGCTGATGGCCTTCTTCTTGGAGTCTACCTTCGTGGGCCTGTTCTTTTTTGGCTGGGACAAAATGTCTAAGGTGAAGCACCTTATGGCTACTTGGTTAGTTGCCATTGGTTCTAACTTCTCAGCGCTTTGGATCCTAATCGCTAATGGCTGGATGCAGTACCCGGTAGGCGCTGAATTCAACTTTGAAGCTATGCGTATGGAAATGACCAGCTTCGCAGACGTTATTTTTAATCCGGTAGCACAGGTTAAGTTCGTTCATACGGTTTCAGCAGGCTACGTGACCGGTGCCATGTTTGTATTGGCAATTTCTAGCTACTATCTACTGAATCACAAGCATATTGCGTTTGCCCGTCGTTCGTTTGCGATTGCAGCTAGCTTTGGCTTAGCGGCTACCTTGTCAGTTATTGTTTTAGGTGATGAAAGTGGCTATGAACTAGGTGACGTGCAAAAAGTGAAATTAGCTGCAGTTGAAGCTGAATATGAGACGCATCCCGCGCCAGCACCGTTCACTGTTTTTGGTATACCTAACGATGAAAAAGAAAAAACCGAATACGCCCTTCAAATTCCCTGGGCAATGGGCATTATCGCAACACGCTCGTTAACCGAAGAAGTGAAAGGTATTAAGGATCTTAAAGAAGAGAATCGCGAGCGTATTTTAAGCGGCATCAAAGCTTATGAAGTGCTTGATGACGTAAGAAATGGTACCGCAACGGCTGAGCAGCGCGCCGCATTTGAAGCCAACAAAGACAGTCTTGGTTATGCAATGCTGCTTGAACCCTACACTGACGATGTTTCAAACCCATCAGAAACGGCTATTCAACAAGCTGTTGATTATAGCATTCCACCGGTGGCCCCGCTATTTTGGAGCTTCCGCATCATGGTTGCTGCAGGTTTTATTATGCTTGCATTGTTCTTGTGTGCTTTTTACTACAGCACAAAACACAAAATCACCAAGCCTCGCTGGCTATTAAAAGGTGCACTGTATGGCCTACCACTTCCATGGGTTGCGTGTGAAGCAGGCTGGTTCGTTGCTGAGTATGGTCGTCAACCATGGTCTATCGCAGAAGTATTGCCAGTGCATACCTCGGTGTCTAACTTGGCAATTAGTGACGTGGTAATCACCATTATAGCCTACACCGTTTTCTACACAGCGATGTTCATCATTGGCTTCTATCTAATGAAGAAATTCGCGAAGAAAGGTCCCGTTCCACCGGAAGATAAAACGACTGAAACCGAACTTGATCTTATTGACCTTGATGAGCAAGGAGCAAAAGCATGATTGATTATGAACTGCTAAGAGTCATTTGGTGGTGCTTAGTTGGCGTACTGCTAATTGGGTTCGCCGTCACTGACGGCTTCGATTTAGGGGTGGGCGCACTGCTTACCCTTATCGGAAAAAATGACAAAGAACGTCGTGTGATGATTAACACCGTCGGGCCTCACTGGGACGGAAATCAGGTGTGGTTTATTACGGCTGGTGGCGCCATCTTTGCGGCGTGGCCAATGATTTATGCTACCGCGTTTTCAGGTTTTTACCTTGCTTTAGCATTGACGTTAATTGCTCTATGGATGCGTCCTATTGGTTTTGATTACCGCAGTAAACTGCCAAACCCACAGTGGCGCAAAGCCTGGGACTGGGCGCTATTTGCTGGAGGCATTATTCCTTCGCTCATATTTGGTGTGGCGTTCGGTAACCTGCTATTAGGTGTGCCGTTTGAACTGGATAACACGCTTAAGTCAACGTATACCGGGTCATTTTTTGGTCTTTTAACACCATTTGCTTTAGTGAGTGGCTTACTTTCAGTGGCTATTTTACTTAACCACGGTGCAACCTGGCTACAAATGAAAACCGATGGTTTTATTGAAGTTCGTGCCCGTGCGGTGTCGGTAATATTGAGCTTGGTGGGCGTAGCGCTTTTTGTAATTGCTGGTGTGTGGGTAGCATTTGGTTTAGATGGCTTTGTCATCACCTCATCAATTGACACCATTGCTACATCTAACCCGCTTAAGAAAGAGGTAGCTATTGAAGCGGGCGCTTGGATGAGCAATTACAGTAAATATCCCTTTATGGTGATAGCGCCTGTTTTAGGTGTAGTAGCTGGCCTTGCCTGCGCGTTCTTCTCTAAGAAGGGAAATGCAGGTATGGCGTTTGTGTCAAGCGCACTATTTATCACAGGCGTAATTTTAACAGCGGGCTTTTCAATGTTCCCGTTCTTAATGCCAAGTATCACCATGCCAGAAGCTAGCCTTACGGTATGGGATGCAACGTCTAGCCATATGACGCTAAACGTTATGTTCATCGTTGCCTGTATCTTTGTGCCTATTGTACTGAGCTACACTGCCTATAGTTTTTATGTGATGCGCGGTCGTATCAAAAACGACGACCTCGACCAATCTCACACTATCTATTAAGGAGATATTTATGTGGTATTTCGCTTGGATATTAGGTGTTTTACTGGCGTGCTCTTTCGGCATTATTAATGCGATGTGGTTGGAAGCAACGGAAAACATGGATAGACCCGAAGACCAAGAGTAGAAGTGGAGGTAGGCTGGCCGCAAGAACACGCCGTGAACCCATCCGTGGGGGCTTCGCAGCGGCATCCCTGCCGCTGAGAGTTCTTGCAGCCAGTCCACCACCACTTCGAAGAGAAAGTGAAAAAGAAGCGCGGAATTATTGAGAGGTGGAGGAGGGCTTTTTTGCAGCCAGCCTACCACTTCAAAAAAAGTTAAAAATAAACGAAACAACAAAAAAGATAGAAACGAACAGTGACTAAAGAAAAGATTCCCAGCAGACAAACACTTACTAAATGGTGTAAGGAAATGGATAGCGCGCAATCGCTTGGCTTGCGCCGTTCGCTTATGTCACAGGTAGCGGTTAAGTGTTTGTCGCTTTTTTCTTTAATTATTGGCTTTTATTACTTTTCTAATATTGCTCAAGACTGGGTGGTGAATAAAACGCCCGCTACCCGTGGCGATATAGTAGGGCTTTCTATCTGTTTAGCGTTGTGCTGGTTATTCCAAGGCGCGTTTAACGCCCTTTCCAGTAGGGGGAAGGTGAAGGTACTTGATAAACTTGAAGCACATTTGAAACAGGTGTTTGTGGCGCGTCAGCATGCGCTAATTCGCCAGCACTCTGTTTATTACTGGCAAACCCTTTGGCTGCAGCACATACAGGCTTTTACTGATTGGGCGCTAGAATATCGCGTGCAGCAAATGATCGCTGTAATAGTGCCACTGCTGGCTTTGGCCGTTATTTTCTATGTAAACCCCGTGATTGGGCTTGGTTTGCTACTGACACTGCCGGTTGTGCCACTTTTTATGATCATCGTGGGGAAAGGAGCGGCAGCCTTGCATCGCAAGCACTTTGTTGCGCTTGAACGACTGGGCAGTTTGTTTACTGACCGCTTGGCCGCACTGCCCATGTTGGCAAGTTTTCAGGCCCATCAAAAACAAACTGACCTGCTGAAACAAGCCAGTGAAAACTTAAATGCGCGAACCATGAAAGTGGTGAGTGTGGCGTTTCTATCTAACAGCGTCCTCGATTTTTTCGCCACGCTTGCCGTGGCCTTAGTGGCAGTATTTATCGGTTTTTCATTGCTGGGCGAATTAACTATTGGGCCAGCAATAACATTACAGCAAGGTTTGTGGGTGCTGCTTACGGTTCCCCTGCTATTAAGTGAAATGAAAAAGTTGGGTCAGGTATATCATCAAAAAGCACAGGCAGAGGCCGCGCAAGACGAACTATATCCTTTATTTTCTATTCCTATTCAAGCTCACGCTCAAGATAAAACGCATTCAGACGAAAAGGTGGGAAGCTATTTTGAAAGTATGAATAAACGACCAAGTGAATCTTTGCTTACCGCCTCTAACGTGAACGTTTTTGAGATGAACGCCTCTCTTTATAGTTCATTATCTTCTTGTAAAAGCGAAACCCCAGTGCTGCTCTGCGCAGATAGCCTTAATGTTTCTAAAGGCGATAAAATTTTACTCAGTGGCGCTTCAGGCTCAGGAAAGACGCTACTTCTAGAAGCACTGGGTGGGCAGCGCCCCGCTTCCCACAAATTTAACGAACCGGTTGTGTGGATCACTCAGCACCCCGTGGTTACACCAGGTTCGGTACGAGAGAACCTATGCCTTGACGATAGCTATACGGATGAAGCGCTTAACGAGGTACTGCAAGCGGTAGAACTCGGGCCGTGGCTAGCGTTATTGCCTTATGGGTTAGACACGGTAATGACAGACTACCCATTACTTTCTGGAGGCGAAGCGCAGCGTCTGTCATTGGCTAGAGCATTGCTTAGAGAAGTCAATATATGGCTATTGGATGAGCCAACAGCGCATTTACCAGATTCCCAGCATCATAGACTGGCCCAACTCATCAACCGCTTAGGTGAGAATAAAACGCTTATTTGGGCTTCACACAAAGCACTGCCCGCCAATTGGTTTACACACTTCTGGGCTATTAAAGACGGTAAGGTAAAAGTCGCTTCAATGGTTAGCCAAAACGAAAGGCAGGAGGCAACAAATGAATAATACGAAACCTGCCTATATAACGTTATTGCTCGCGCTACTGCATGGTGTAGCAGGCATAAGCATCTTGGTTATTTCTTCTTGGTTTATTGCCGTCAGTGCAATTGCGCCTGTGGGCTTTAACTATGTCATTCCTGCTGTCGTCATACGCGCGCTAGCGCTGCTTCGTATTGCATCGGGCTACGCCAGTATGTGGGTAGGTCATAACGATTTGCTGGCGCGGATAGCCAATATAAGGTTGTCTGTATTTAGTCAGCTTGAAAACACGCAAATTAATGAAAAAGCATTAACGACAGAAGCGCTAGCCCAACACACAGAAGAGCTTGCTAGCCGCTGGATTGCGTGGATAGCGCCACTATCTAGCGCAACGTTTATTTTTACGTGTCTTTGTGTCGTGGCTGTGGGGTTTGGCTTTCCTGGGGCAGGATTGCTTATTGCATTGTTTGTTGTGTGGCCAATCGCCTTGGTATTACAAGGGGTAGGGGCGCTTCGTATAGCTAAGCGTGCGACTCACGCCAATGCCCAATTTAGACAAGCGTCAACCAACTTTCTAAACAGTAGTGCTATCTGGCATTTAAGTACAGCGTTTACGAATATGCGCGAAGGCAAAACGACCTGCGCAGATGAAAGTCATACTTTGCAAAGTCCAGAACGCGACGTTGCCAGAAACTTAGAGACCGCAGAGGCAAGCGCCCCAGATATAAATATAAAAGACGTGAGTGCTAAAGTAGTATGGCTCGAAAAGATAGCGCAAAAAAATACCGCGAATCGCACGGCGTGGTGGTTTCAAGGGATGGCGTTTCTATTGGTTGTGTTAACGATGTCTGGGGCCTTTTCCATCACACAGACGCTGCTTTTTGCACCCATCGCGATTGTCGTGCCCATGGTATTACTTGCGGCGCCCGATTGGGCGGGAAACGCTTTTTCAAGCATATCTAAGTTTGCACAATACAAGCAAAGCGTAAAAGCGCTTCAGCAGATGAAAGCGACACCCATTAAAATGCTTAGTGAAAGAGAGATAAATATCGCGATAACCTTAACGGATTTTTCGATAAAAGGTCGTCGCACGAGCAAGGTGAATACTAACTTGCCAGCAAGAGGTGTGGTTTGTGTCTCAGGTGCGTCTGGTTGTGGAAAGTCATCTTTTCTTCAGGGCCTCGCGGGGTTGCTTCCTGCTCACGGGAAACGAGAGATTGATGGTGTTAATATGCCACCTGGCTTAGTGACAAACTGGCGCTATGTTGAGCAAGAACCCGTTATATTATCCGGCAGTCTTGCCTTGAATTTAGACCCTGCTGGAAGGTGCATATCACACAGTGAATTCATTACGCTAATGCAAGAGTTAGGGTTGGAAAAGCTTTTGCCTTTAACGACGTGGGTAGGCAAAGCCGGAAGACCATTGTCTGGTGGTGAAAGAAAGCGCGTAGCGCTAGCTCGGGCTATTTTAGCTAATCCACGAGTATTGCTTGTGGATGAGCCGTTTGAAGGCTTAGACATTCACACACAACAACGTGTGTGTGACGTGTTAAACCGCTATGCTACCGATAAGTTAGTTGTAATTGCTTCACATGTCACCCCTAAAGCCCTTGTGGTGCAAAAAAACGTACAGTTAGACGAAGCGAGCATGGTTGCCGTTAACGGTGAACATCGCGCTACTTTGTAGCGAACTGCTCGAAGTCCTTTGTAATGTCTTCCAGGCTTCTTCCTTTTGTTTCAGGGAAGAGCTTGGCGACCAGTATCAAGCTCACTAAAGCAAAGCTGCCGTATATGGCAAAAGTGGCGGCAGCCCCTAAATTGGCGAGCTCCCATGGGAATACCATTTGAACCAAAAAGCTGGTAAGTGAGTTCACCATGCCCACCAACGAAATGGCCAGGGCACGGGTTTGGTTGGGAAAAATTTCGGCGAGCATTGCCCACATGACGGGGCCCAAAGACATAGCAAAAGACGCAACGAATGCAATAATGCCAAACAGCACTAAGGGAGCATTCATATTAATGCTGCTGGTAAGTAACGGCTGTTGATAAGTGTCGAATTCGTCGCTTGAAAGCACACGCTTAAGAGCGCGTTTAAACGCCACGTCTGAATAATAGGTATCGCTGGTTAACGGGGCTAACTTACTTGCTGAAGCGGGCGCGCTATGTTGAATTTCAACAATGGCCGATTGCTGTATTTGGTAAGTCGCTTGTTTAAAGCCATAAGTGCAAATAGCCATGCTGATAACCACGCCGGTTAGTCCTATTATCAACAAGGGTTTTCTGCCCCACTTGTCGATAGTAAGCATGGCCACAAGGGTAAACGCCACGTTTACCACCCCAATCAATACAGCCTGCATAAAGGCGGCATTCGTGCCTACACCACTTTGCTCAAATATTGTGGGGGCATAAAAAAAGATAACGTTGATGCCGGTAATTTGTTGGGCAATGGCAATGATGATGCCCACCATCAAAGGAAAACGCATGGCTTTGGTTTTTAGAAAGCCGAGGCGTTCGCGCAGTGGCCACGATTTTTCTTTAAGGGACGAGGAAATGTCTTCGACCAGCACCTTTGCCTGTGCGTGGTCGAGCAAGCGGTTTATGACCTGCTCAGCTTCTTGGTGCTTGCCCTTTAACACTAACCAACGAGGGCTACGAGGTATAGTGAACAACAGGCTAAACCATACGATGGCAGGCACAATTTCTAAGCCCAACATATAGCGCCACAAATGGGTATCAATGCCCCATTCATTCACCCAAGGCGCACCGCTGTTACTAAGCTGCAATAAATAGTAGTTAGTGAAGTATGACAGAGCAAAACCAAACACGATATTAAGCTGATTGACCGAGACCATTTTGCCGCGGTTTTTTGGCGCACTGATTTCTGAAATATAGAGTGGCGCGATAATAAGCGAGCAAAATGCGATGCCCCCAATAAAGCGAGAGAGCACGAGCAGCTCAAAATTAGGCGCGAGGGCAGAACCCACCGATGAAAGCAAATAAAGAAAAGCAACAAGAATAAGTGCTTTGCGTCTGCCAATAGCATCGCTAACGCCGCCTGCAAATAACATGGCGATAAGAGCACCGAGCGTAGGCGAACTTACCACAAAGCCTTGTTGCCAATCGCTTAAGCCAAATTCTGCATCAATAAACCCATTAGCTCCTGCTATTACACTGGCATCGAAGCCGAATATAAACCCTCCTAGAGAGACAATAAGTGTGTAATACAGCGACGGAGACAGGGCTTTATTCATTTTATAAGTTGCCTAATGTGTCCCTATCAATCATCTCTGGAACGAATAGATGCTCAATCGGAATGGGGCTTTTAATGTCGTAAACATGTTCTAGCACCCAGAAAGCCGCCATTTCGCCCATTGCGTTAATAGGGTTATTGATAGTCGTGAGTTTAGGGTAAAGGTAGCGTGAAAAAAGCACGTTATCGAAACCGATAATGGAAAGCTGATCTGGAATATCAAACCCCGCTTCCCGTGCGGCTGTCATTGCGCCTGATGCCATTTCATCGTTTGCACAAACAAGTGCAGTTAACTCAGGGTAGTTTTCCTGTAGATAGAGCATGCCTTCTTGGCCCGAAGACTCATGGAAGTCACCTTCAAACATGCTAGTTTTGGCAAAAGGAATTCCAGCCTCTTCTAGCGCTTTCTTGTGGCCAGAGAGACGGTCGCTCGCGTCTTTTTTAAACAGCGGGCCGCTAATATAAGCAATGTGTTTGTGGCCGGCGTCGATAGCCGCTTTTGTCGCTAGATAGCCACCTTGCTCATTGTCGACGACAAAGCAGTTTTCATCTAGTTCATCTACTTTGCGATTTATCACAACAACAGGAATTTTACTGTCGACAAGCTTTTTCAAGTAGTCATCGGACACGGCTTCCGCGTGTAAAATTAGCGCGTCACAGCGGCGGCTTTTTAAAAACTCAATGGCCTCGTGCTCTCGCTTTTCGTCAACGTGCCCAGCAGTAATAATGACGTGTTTGCCATTTTGTTTGAGTACGTTTTCAACGGTACTCATCAAATCACCGAAGTAAGAGCCATGCAGTTCCGACACAAGCAATCCAACGCTGTTGGTCCGGTTCGATGCCAGAGACTGCGCAATAGCGTTAGGCTGATAGCCTAGCGATGCCATTGCGTCTTCTACCTTTTTACGGGTGCGTTCGCTTACCTTCGCGTTTCCATTCATAACACGAGAAACGGTAGCGAGAGATACGCCTGCTGCTTCTGATACTTGGTAAATTGTTGCCATACGGTTTTTGGTACTTGTCCTTATTTGATACCGCTAATGTACCCATTTATCCGGCTCTTCACCAGTTTTGAATAAGCCAAAGCACTTTGTTTTAACGTGCGTTTTTGGGTTTTGTAATCGACGTAAACAATGCCAAAGCGCTTTTTGTAGCCTAGCGCCCATTCGAAGTTGTCCATTAAGCTCCAAGCAAAGTAGCCTCGAATATCAACACCTTTTTCGATAGCACTATTCACCGCATTAAGATGGGTATGAAAGTATGCAGTGCGATCGTCATCATTTACCTCGCCATTAACAAGCTTATCATCCATAGCGGCACCATTTTCAGTAATGTAAATAGGTGGCAAGGTGTAACGTTGGTGAAGGTCTACGAGTAATTCGGTAAATGCATCAGGTGTGATTTCCCAGCCCATTGCGGTTAATTCAGTGGTTGTTGGTGGAACCACTTCAAACCAATCGTTATCAGTACCTTCGTACACCGTACGGGTGTAGTAGTTAATTCCCAAATAGTCGATGGGTTGCGAGATGATCGCCATATCACCTTCGTGAATATCAGGCTTATCTGCATCATCAAGTCTATCGATTACCTCAGGATACTTACCTTCGACAATGGGCGTTAAGTACCATTGGTTGTGATAATCGTCAGCGAGCTGTGCTGCACGCTTGTCTGCTTGAGAATCAGTGGCGCCATGACAGGTACTGAAATTAAGAACGATGCCGTTTTGGCTATTAGGGCAATACTTATTCAGTACCTTTAAAGCTAAACCGTGAGCTAGAAGCAAGTGGTGGGCAGCTTTTCGGCCGTTGCCAACACCTGTTATTCCAGGTGCGTGGATACCGACTTCATAACCTAGATACGCTGAGCAAAATGGTTCATTTAACGTGGCATAAGCATGCACTTTTTCGCCCAGCGCGTTTGCTACCACTTCAGCATACTGTGCGAATGCGTAGGCTGTATCTCGATTTAACCAGCCCCCTTGGTCTTCTAAATACTGAGGCAAGTCCCAGTGGTAAAGCGTAACGAACACTTTCATACCGCGGCGCTTAAGCTCATCAACCAAGTTGATATAAAAACGAATGCCTATTTCATTCACGGTACCGTCTTGGTTCATCACACGAGGCCAAGAGATAGAGAGTCGGTAAGCGTCCACACCTAAATTATCGATAAGCGCAACATCTTGTTTCCATAATTCAATGTGTTTACATGCTTCATCGCCGTTAGTGCCGTCCTCGATGGTATTTTCTTGGGCGCAGAACGTGTCCCAGATACAGTCTAAGCGGCCGTTCCGGTCGCCCTCTATTTGAAAGCTAGAGGTAGCCACACCAAACAAAAAGTCTTTCGACAACATCATTGAGTTGGAGGGTAAGTTAATTTCTTGCATCTTAGGGGTGTCCTGGCATTAACAAACTTTTCATATTGGCCGCATAATCATTTGGTCAAATAACATGATATTTACATTGAATTAGAAAGCGCTTCATGTAATTATTTACTTTATGTAAGCGCTTACAAAAAATTTTAAGATGAGATGTAAGCGCTTTCAAATGTAAATGTAACATTAACTAAAAAAATAGCAACAGAGGTTACCCGTGGACATACCAGCGCAACCGAATACGCAAGATGGCGACAACACTGTTTCTAACGGTAATTATCGCTTTGCTCTTATCTCTCTCACTACACTATTCTTTATGTGGGGTTTCATCACTTGCTTAAATGACATTCTGATCCCTTATCTCAAAGGGGCTTTTAATTTAAGTTTTACCCAAGCAATGCTTATTCAGTTTTGCTTTTTTAGCGCCTATTTTATTGTCTCTCTTCCAGCGGGCATGGTGGTGTCGCGAATAGGGTATCAAAAAGGCATTGTACTAGGGCTTGGCATCGCGTGTGTGGGCTGTTTGCTTTTCTTTCCTGCTGCTTCTAGCCAAGTGTATGCCGTTTTTCTCTTAGCGTTATTTGTTCTGGCATCGGGTATTACTATTTTACAGGTGTCGGCAAACCCTTATGTAACCGCGTTAGGAAGTCCCAAGACTGCGTCTTCTAGGCTAACCATGACACAAGCTTTTAATGCTTTTGGTACAACCGTCGCCCCCTTCTTTGGTTCGTACCTAATGTACGGCGCGACAGGGGAACACGGCGCAGGCTCTCCGAGTGCTTCTGATGTGCAAGTGCCCTACCTTATCTTAGCGGGCACCTTGCTGCTAATTGCGCTTATTTTTATGTACTTGAAACTGCCAAAGCTAAACCACACCAGCTCTAATACCGGTGTGTTTAAAGGAGGAGCCTGGCATCACAAACACTTGGTGTTAGGTGCTGTTGGTATATTCATGTATGTAGGTGCTGAAGTTGCTATTGGTAGTATGTTGGTTAATTACTTGGCTAGCCCTGCTGTTGGTGGGCTAACAGAAGCGAAAGCAGCGCAACTTCTCGCCTATTACTGGGGCGGCGCTATGGTAGGTCGCTTTATTGGCGCTGTCGTTATGCAAAAAGTTTCCGGAGGCTACGTGCTAGCCTTCAATGCGTGTATCGCTATTGCATTGATATTGTTGTCGCTTTCAAGCACGGGTGGTTTAGCGCTGTGGAGTATTTTGGGTGTAGGTCTGTTTAACTCAATTATGTTCCCTACCATATTTAGCTTAGCGCTCCATCAACTGGGCAAAGACACGCCACAAGGTTCAGGCATTTTATGTTTGGCCATTGTCGGCGGTGCCATTATTCCGCTATTACAAGGAATGCTGGCCGACTCGATTGGGGTCACATTGTCATTCCTATTACCCGCTTCGTGCTATCTCTACATTGCTTACTATGGCCTTGTAGGAAGTCGCGTATCTAAATTTCAAACCACTGAAAAGTAACGAGGATTAATCATGCGAAAAAGTCTAATCGCGAAGGTTGTTACAGGCGCATTAGTGGGTGTTTTAGTCAGTGCTTGCGCAACCGATGAAGACGCTTCTTCAGTTAACAGTGCCTTGAAGAAAACGAATAAAGCCAGTGAGATCTGGCCCAAGTTAGATATCGAAGTAAAGTCAGACTCTGCTGTTGAAAAAAAGGTTTCAGATATTCTTTCTACCATGACCCTGGAACAGAAAATTGCGCAGATGATCCAGCCAGAAATTCGCAATATTACTGTTGAGGATATGCGTAAATATGGGTTTGGTTCTTATCTTAACGGCGGTGGTGCGTTTCCTAACAACGACAAGCATGCAACCCCTGAAGATTGGGTTGCGCTTGCCGAGAAACTCTATCAAGCCTCGGTGGACGACAGCCTAGATGGTTCAAGTATTCCTACCATGTGGGGTACCGATGCCGTGCACGGTCATAACAATGTTATTGGTGCGACCTTATTTCCCCATAACATTGGTTTAGGCGCGGCTAATAACCCAGACTTAGTAGAGAAAATAGCGCATATTACCGCGAAAGAAGTGATGGCAACGGGCATTGATTGGGTATTTGCGCCCACGGTTGCCGTTGTACGCGACGACCGTTGGGGCAGAACCTATGAGAGCTACTCTGAAGATCCTGCGATTGTAAGAGAGTATGCCGCTTCAGTTGTTAAAGGTCTTCAAGGTGCTGCTGACAAAGATTTCTTAAGCGACCAGCGTGTAATCAGCACAGTAAAACACTTTGTGGGTGATGGCGGTACTGTTGGCGGCGACGATCAAGGTAACAACGTGGCTAGCGAACAAGACCTGTTTGATATTCACGCGCAAGGTTATGTGGGTGGTCTAACGGCTGGTGCGCAGTCGGTTATGGCATCGTTTAACAGCTGGAATGGCGATAAGCTTCACGGCCATAAATATCTACTAACCGACGTGCTGAAAGACCAGATGGGCTTTGACGGTTTTGTGGTAGGTGACTGGAACGGCCATGGGCAGGTGAAAGGGTGTAACAACGAAGATTGCGCCCAAGCTATTAATGCAGGTTTAGATATTTTCATGGTGCCAAACGACTGGAAGGTACTATACGATAATACCCTTGCACAGGTGAAAGATGGCACCATAGCGATGTCGCGCATTGATGATGCAGTGCGTCGTATTCTGCGTGTAAAAGTGCGCGCAGGCCTTTTTGATAAGCCAAGCCCAGCAAATCGTCCTTTATCTGGCGATCGTTCTTTAATTGGTAAAGCTGAGCATCGTGAAATAGCGGCCCAGGCGGTACGTGAATCGCTAGTGCTACTTAAAAATAAAAACAAGACCCTGCCACTATCTGCGGGCAAGCGCATATTGGTTGCCGGTGACGGCGCCGATAACATTGGCAAGCAATCTGGTGGATGGAGTATTACGTGGCAAGGTACCAACAATACTAACGATGACTTCCCGGGTGGCACCTCCATTTACGATGGTATTAAGCAGCATGCTGAAAGCGCCGGAGGAGACGCTATCCTTTCTGTAGACGGTTCATTCGAAGAAAAGCCTGATGTTGCCATTGTGGTATTCGGTGAAGAGCCTTATGCCGAAGGGCATGGCGATAGAGAAACGCTAATTTACCAACACGGCAGCAAGAAAGACTTAGCACTACTTGAAAAGCTGAAGTCACAAGGTATTCCAATTGTATCTGTATTTATCAGCGGCCGCCCTATGTGGGTAAATGCAGAACTTAATGCCTCTGATGCGTTTGTCGCCGCATGGCTACCGGGCTCAGAAGGCGCGGCAGTCGCAGATGTGCTTTTTGGTAAGCAGGACTTTAAAGGCAAGCTTTCATTCTCATGGCCGTCTGAACCACAGCAAATTGTGAATAAAGGCGATGAAACCTATGAACCGCTTCTGCCTTATGGCTTTGGGTTAACCTTTGACGCTGAAAATGTATTGAGCGATACGCTAAATACCGAAATTAAAGTGAGCACTGACAGCAATACGCCAATGGAAATCCTAAATGGGGCGGTTCAGTCCCCATGGGTGCTATGGCTTTATTCGGGTGATGACTCACTAGCGGTTAATGCAAGTACACATACCGTTGGTGCCCTAACTTATCGTACTGTCGACAAAGAAGTGCAAGAAGATGCCCGTAAAATTACCTTCGATGGATCTGAATTTGCCGCTATGCGCTTTGCAAGTAAGAGCTTCTTCCGCGAAGATTTAAGCGCACAACTACTTACTGAAGGTGCGTTAAGCTTTAACGTGAGTCGTCACTCAGATATCACGCAGCCTGTAACGGTTGGTATGAACTGTGAAGGCGAAGGAGATACTGCGGGCAGTTGCTCAACGCAGATTGATATTAGCGAGCAGCTTAAAGCAATACCTGCTGATACGTGGACGAACGTAAGCATTGACCTGCAGTGCTTTGTTGACGAGGGCATTGACTTCACCGGTCTTGTTGTACCATTTGAACTAGGCAGTGCAGGGCAGGCCAGCTTAAGCGTAGCAGATATTCAATTTACGCCTGATTCTGCTAAATCAGCGAGTATAATCTGCCAAGAGTAGATTAAAGCCTTACCGCTCGTTCTCAAACAACGTCGCCAGCCTAAAACCTGGCGACGTTTCTGTTTTTGGTCAACAAACCTCTGCCCACCTACCTATTTACCGATCTAATCTGTATTGCGCTGCGAAGCATCATTAACGCAATAAAAAGCAAAGCAAAAACCTTTGCGGGTACACAGGTTGCCGCAGTTGGAACTGCCTTTTCTACTAACTTAGTGGCAGGCGACCCATATCTATCGGTGGCTTTACCTGGACGGATGTATTCCCCTGTTTATCGCGGTATGGGCTACTCTACGCTTAACTTGTCGCGGGGTATTGAAGAGGGGGGAACGCTAATGTCTCCGCTTATTCCTTGGAATGCCGGTGGTGCCTTTGTGATATCGGCGCTAGGTCTCGGTATTTCAGGCGCCAACTTGGAAAATTTGCTGTATATCCCTCTTGCTTTCGCCTGTTGGACGGCTCCCCTGATAGGGATATTTTACGCCTTCGTTGGATGGTTTTCGCCTAAAGCTACAGATGAAGAGCGTGAACAGTGGAAAACGTCAGGCGCGGCAATTGCGAAGTTTAACGAAGATGGAACGCCGGTTACTGATTAGCGTTATTGCAGAACGGGCGAGTTAAACTTCCGTTGGCCTTCTTACTTATGATGGGTATTACCTAACCGGTAAGAATAGCGGGCCTAAACGTGTATTTACAAATAGATATAGCAGGCACAAAAAAAGGGCCTTAAAAAGGCCCTTATCGTTAGTGCTTGTTAAACTTAGAAGCTATATCTAGCACCAAGCGTATAGCGAGGTCCATATTGACGAGCAAATAAGAATTGCTCTTCAAAGCGGCCGTAACCACGCTCGGTTTCGTCGTTGATGTTTACACCTTCTAAGAACACGGTTAGGTGCTCATTCACATCGTAGTTGATGCTGGCGTCAACCTGACCAAACGTATCGAACTGAGTCGCTGGGTTATCTGCCGAGCCTTGTGCTTGGCCAATGCCTACTACGTAGTCTGAACGCCATGCGTAAGTGACTTTTACAGACAGGCCTTCTTTCTCGTAAAACACTTGGAAGTTGGCCGAGTCACTGATACCTACTAGCGGGTTTTGTTGCTCTAGGTTGTATGGGTCGTACTCTACGTCACCATCAACCAGCGTCGCGTTGGCACCAAAACCAAAGCCCGTTTCACCAAAGGTGTGTTGAACAGCAAGTTCGATACCTTCAACGGTTTTAGAATCATCAAGGTTACGCGGCTTAACCACATTCCACTCGATAAGCGGGTCGTCTGAGTTAGGCTCAACAACGCCGTCTGCATCAGCGTAGCCCGCTTCTCTGAAGTAGTCGTAAATGTTACTGTCGGTGGCCTGAATGCCTTCTGCCTGAAGCGCAGAAACAGCTTCTTGCCATCTTGGGCCTTGGTAAATATCGTTAAGGCCATCGAAAGTTTCAAGTTTGCCTTGGGTATCGATATAGTTCTTCACTGACTTTCTGAACAGGCCTACTGACGCATAGCTTGCTTCGTCATAGTACCATTCGAAAGATAAGTCTAAGTTAGTCGACTCATAAGGTTTAAGGTCGGTACTGCCTTCAGATACTACCCTCGAGCCAATTTTAGGGCTTCCGCTAAATGAACGTCCGCCTTGTAAAAAGCCGATAGGTGCACGGGTAATTGATTTGCCCCAAGAGAAACGGGCAACAATATCGTCTGTTACATCGACTTTTACGTCGAACATAGGCAGAAGCACGTCGTACTTACCGGTGAAGTCTTGCTCTTCAACACCCTCTTGGAATACGGTAATCCATTCACCCGCTGCAACCCAGTTTACTTGGATAGGAACGCGAACTTCCGCGGTGCTAGGTACCTCGGTTTCTTCGTAGCGAAGACCTGCATTAACCTGTACATAGTAATCGCTAACTTCAAAGTCCCACTCTGTTTGCACATAGATTGAATCTGTTGTTTCTTCTACGTTGCTTACTGAAGGATCGCCGCTGAAATACGGGTCGATAGAATACGCGTTGCTCTCACCCACCACGTCAGCAGTGATGAATTGTAGTTGACGAGCAATGGCTTCATCAAAGTCAAAGGTGTAGTAATAGCCAGGGTTCATGCCCGCGCCACCACCATCAAAGGCATCTAAGAAGCCTGACGTATCGTTACGAACGAACATGCTGTCTGGGAAAATTTCAGTGAAAGATGGGCTAAAGCCCGGTCCGCCACGGAGTCCGCTCCACGCAGTAAAACCACTCAGCGACTGCTCAGTACGTGCAACACCAAAATCAATTTTAACGAGCGGGATGTCCCACGCAGAGTTGTACCAGGTGCCGTCAAGCTGCAGCTGCTCGATGTCAGAGCGGCCCGGTGAATAGATAAACTGGCTGAAGTTAGAGTCAATCTCGCCCGGCATGATTTCGTTAGTGCCGTTATTCCAGTTAACATAGACTTGTGGAATTTCACCTTCGCGATAGTCATAAACTTTTGAATCCAGTTGATTTGAACCTAAAATAATTTGTCCGGCGCTACCTAGCCCTTCATCATAACCGTTGTCAGTTTTGTTGTACGAGTCGTGATAGTCGAGACGTAGATGCCAGTCGTCATTTACCATCCAATCTAGGTTTACACCCAATGAGCGAGCGTCAACGCGGGTAGTGTTTCGGCTTGCGGTGAACGAGCCGTCATCGCCGCTGATATCTGCATAAACAGCCGTACCATTTTCATCAAGCTCGTAAGCATTGATGTTAGCACCAAAGTTGTTCCAAATACCCCAACCTACACTGTTAGTGCCGGTAGTTGCACGAGATGCTGTGTAGTCGATGGTCGCGGTAAACTCGTCAACAGGACGGAACTGGAAGGTTACTTGGCCGTTTTGACGCTCACGCTGCACGTCATTGATGCTGTAGTTCATGTCTTTTGGAAAGAACGCCGCATTAGTAATGTTAGTGCGGTTATCAACAACATTGCTTGGGTCTATGTTTTGAGGCAGATCGTCGTTTTCTTGCAGTACCCACCCTTGAATATTTGCTGACTGCTGCTGGAAATCACGCTCTTGGTGTGAGAATGACACGCCGAATCCGAACATATCATCTGCAAAGGTATTAGTGTAAACGCCTGCAATCTCTGGCGTTACATCGTCACCCGCTTCGTTAGACGTATCGTAAATGCCCTTAACCGAAATAGTCGCATTTTGGCCTGACTGAGCCAGTGGCTTCATAGTGATGATATTTACCGTTGCACCTAAGCCGCCGCTCGGGTTTTCTGCGCGGGCCGTTTTCTGAAGCTCTAGCGTGTTTACGCCTTCAGATGAAAGGTTGGCAAGGTCGAAAGAGCGAGTAAAACCTGTGCCTGGCATTTGGCGTCCGTTAAGGGTTACCAAGTTGAACTCTGGGCCAAAACCCCGCACGGTAATTTGGCTACCTTCACCGTTGTTTCGGCTGATAGTTACACCCGTAATGCGCTGCAATGCTTCAGCGAGGTTAGTATCAGGAAATTTACCCAGTTCTTCTGCTGATATAGCGTCAACCACACCGCTTGAACTGCGTTTTAAGTCCATAGAACGGATCATACTGCCGCGAATACCGCTAACCTGAATAACGTCTACTTCGCCCTCTGCAGGTGTCGCTGTCTCAGCGTCTTGCGCGTAAGTAGGTAGTGCGAGTGTGGAGCCCATCAACAACGCCATTGATGTGGCAAGCTGGGTCTTCTTAAAAGATGTGTTTTTCATAATTGCCCTACTAATTCTTATCAAATGGAGAGTGCCGCTTTAGGGTGCTAGAGCGGCATCCGCTTTGTTACTGTGCGGCTATTTCTGCATTATCAACGCGGTATACTGCGCCTTCACCTGAACCCCATGCCGGGAACATCATAATGACGTTGATGGCGCTGATGTCTAAGCCCGCGTCGTACAGGGTTTGAAGCGGGAATGTATAGGTTTGCCATTCGCCTTCAACAGGATCTACACCTTCAAGGCTTGCTGAAATCGATAGCTCAACCGCCGATGACACATTGATAGACTCAATTTTAAATAACCAAGGCGCCGATGCGTCGTTAGGCATTGAGCTTACTTTCATCTCAAAGCGCACTACACCGTTTGTTAGTAGCGCAGATGCGTCGTACGAATGACCGTCATCAGCAATAATACCCATTACTGTTGGCGTTGCGCCGATGCGGAATTCAGCTACCGTGCCGTGCTCTGCATCGTCTACTTCTTCAGTGGGTGTTGAACCGCCACAGCAATCCCAAATGCGCCATTGATCAGCAGCTGTATCTGCAAATAGAGTAAGGCCGCCAGCAGGTGTTTCTGCGCCGTTGTCAGGGTGGAAAATTTTAACGTTGTCTAAGCGATAGACTGCACCTTCACCAGTGCTCCAAGCAGGGAATACCATGATGACGTCAATCGCGCTTACGTCTAAACCACGGGCCTGTAAATCTGAAATAGGGAAAGTGTATGTTTGCCATTCACCTTCAACAGGGGCTTGGCCTTCAACGCTATCGGCTAAAGGAAGTTCTACCGCGGTTGATGCACCGTTTGACTCAACTTTAAATAGCCATGTTGAATCTGGATTGTTTGGCGCACTCAACACCCGCATTTCAAACTGTAGTAAACCACCGTCTGTTAGCGCTGTGGCATCAAATGGGGTATCGCCACCGCCAGATTCAGAGCGAGTAATAAAGCCCATTACCGTTGGCTCTGCACCAATGCGGAATTCTGCAGTTAGGCCATGCGCTTCATCATCCATTTCTTCAGTTGGCGTAGAACCACCACAGCAATCCCACATAGGCCAGTTAGGGTTTTGACCGTCCTCGAAGATAACTAACTCAGGGTAGCTAACGCCACCTTCCTGAGAAATTTCTACGTTCGCCATGCGATACACAGCACCGTTACCTGTATCCCATGCAGGGAAAACCATAATGACGTCGATGGCACTGGTATCAAGGCCGGCTTGTGCTAGCGCGCTCAATGGAAATTCATAAGACTCCCACACACCTTGTTCTGGTGTCGCGCCGTCCGTGTCTGCTGGGCCTACGTAGCCGTCCATCAAAGGCAGCTCAGCAAAGGTCGAACCTTCTGAGCTTTCTACTTTAAATAGCCAGTTTGTCGTTGCATTGTTAGGAAGTGACGTCACTTTGAGGTCAAATTTAACGCTGCCCGTCTCTTCGATTGGTGAGGCGTCGAATGGCGAAGCTTCTCCTTCTGGGTCAGTAATAAACTGACTGCGGCTTATAAAGCCCATTACCGTTGGCGCTTCGTTAATAGTAAACTCGTAAACTTGTCCCTGCTCTGAATCTTCTACAAGTTCAGGTGTAGTGCCACCACAGCAATCCCATGCTGGCCAGTTAGGGTTCGGCGCACCGTCAAAAATCGTTAGGTTTTGAGGAATGCCGGTCGAAGGCGGAGTAGGTACTGGCGCAGCGCCTTCCACTAGTGCATCGTCTAATGAATCGTATCCAGGGCGTACAGTTTCACAGCCTTTTCCAGTATCTGGGTCTGACGCACATTCATATACGCGTACATAATCTACTTCGAAGGTTTGACCTTCTGCGAATGCTTCAGCATCAATACCGGTTTCATTTACATTGGCTGGCCAATCGCCACCTACCGCAAAGTTTAGAATCAGATAAAACTCTTGGTCAAATGGCGCATTATCCCAGTGTGTTGTTAGCTCGCCTGTGCCTTGTTCGTAATATTCTGCGTACCAGCCACGATGGGACAGGCCAGAGGCTTCACCATTGGCGTTATAACGTACTTCAGAGCGACGCTGGGTAGCATAAAGATACCCATCCATATACCAGCGAATTTCCCCTTCTTGCCATTCTACCGCGTAGGTATGGAAGTCATCGGCAGGGTTAGCGCCGTCGGGAAGCGAATAAGCTTGGCCAGAACTATCATTGTTTGGCCATTCCTGACCATAATGAAGGGTACCGTAGATATGGCTCTCTGGGTTGCCTTCAGCATCAGCAGCTTTTAGGTTCACGGCTTCAACAATGTCAATTTCACCAGAGCGCGGCCAACCGCCATACACTTCATCAGTAGGCATCATCCAAAACGCCGGCCAACTTCCTTGCCCTTCAGGCATTTTTGCACGCATTTCAATGCGTCCGTATTTAAAGTCGGCTTTGTAACGTGTATTAAGACGGGCTGATGTGTAAGGTTTTGGCGCACCTTCTTCGGCAGGGAGCGCAACAATTTTTAAGCTACCGTCAGAAACGAATGCGTTTTCTTCGCTGTCGGTATAGCACTGCGCTTCATTATTGCCGCCGCCGTTACAATCTACTTCATGGGTCCAGTTATCGTCATCGATACTAGCCCCATCGAATTCGTCGCTCCACACCAGCTCCCAGTCGGAAACGGGTACCGATGCGTCAACAACGTCAATATCTGTAGAAGTTGTTGAACCGCCTCCACAGCCAAATAGGGTAGTGACTGAGAGCGCGGCAGCTATCCGCGATAGTTGAGATGCTTTTTTCGTCATTGTTTTCAGCCCTGATCTAATGAAATTGGGTTTTTATGTGTGGCAACGGCCACGTAAAAAGCTTTTGTAAGCGCTTACAATTTACGCCAAATAAAAATGGCTGTTTGAAAGCGCTTACATTACATTAAGCTACTGGCGTGTAAAGATCAATACTGTTCTCATAAATTTAACATTCTACTTAAGCTGAAAAATGCGCTGTTAAATTTTATTTTTGTTTTAATACAATGATTTATTTGTTTTCTTATACCGAAGTATAGATTTTTGGTAAGTGTGTTCACGCAGCATTTACAAAAGGATTAGTGCACTTGTTAACAAGCTGTGTAAAAGTTTCTATTCGCAGAATTTTAGTCTTCAGGTATGCTCTGATTCAGGCCCAACTTGTGGATCTTCATTATGCATCACCACCATAGCGCTCGCGATAATCCTCACTCGCACAGCCATGATTTAGAGAACGCTGACTCTACGCGTATAGGCTGGGCTTTTTGGCTTAACTTTACTTTCACCATTATTGAATTTATTGGCGGGTGGTTAACTAATAGCGTAGCTATTATGGCCGATGCGGTGCATGACTTAGGTGATACCTTATCTATAGGCTTAGCGTGGTATTTAAGTAAACTAGGTAAGAAGGCATCCACTGAAAAGTACACTTACGGTTTCAAACGCTTGAGCCTAATGGGGGCCATGATAAATGGTGTCATTTTGGTCGTTGGTGCTGTGTGGATACTTTCTGAAGCTATTCCTCGACTAGCTAACCCAGAAATGCCTGTTACTGAGGGTATGATGGGCTTAGCCGTACTCGGTATTTTGGTAAATGGCCTTGCTGCCTACAAGCTTCACGGCGGGCATTCAATGAATGAAAAGGTGCTTAACTGGCATCTCATCGAAGATGCCATGGGATGGGTAGCTGTTCTTATCGTTGCTATTGTACTTCATTTTGTAAATTGGCCCATCCTCGACCCTATTTTATCTATCGGATTTACCCTCTTCATACTGATTAACGTCATCAGGTATGTGGTGCAAACTATGTCGCTATTTCTTCAGGGAGTGCCTGATTTGGCGACACGTAATGCCATAAGTAAGCAGCTATTATCAATTAAACACGTTGAAGAAATACATCACGTGCACTTTTGGTCTTTAGATGGCGAGCAACACGTTCTCACTGCTCATGTGGTAATTAATTGCTTAATAGACAATGAAAAGTTGCGAGCTTTAAAGCAGGAAGTTAATGAGCGGCTGACCCCGTTTGGTTTATCTCATACCACGATTGAGTTTGAGCTGCCCGGTGAGCCGTGTAGAGATGATAAAGACCATTTACACGCCCATTCACACAGCCACGCCCATGAAGAAATAAACTAACAATTATGTGTGGAAGTGGTGGCTTCTATAAATAGCCTAGTAAGGTTTAAATTTTAACGTTTTGCACGATAAGCGTTACGCCGCTCATTGCCAACATGGTTAGGGCTAAAAGCCTTACAGTTGCCGCGGGAACTCTCACCGCCAACAGCCGACCTATTCGAGTAAAAACAAGGATTACGGGAACTGCGCATAAAGCAGAAATAACCACTTCGCTAGATGGGAGGGTGCCTAGTGGCACTATAGCAAGTCGAATAAGAGAAGTGACGCTAAATACTGCCAATAGCGTAAATCTAATTTCGTTTATAGACCATGCTTGCCGGTAACACTGAAAAACAACAGGTGGTCCAAACGTAGAAAAAAGCCCGCCGAGTAGGCCGCCTAGCGCACCTGCTATAGAAAAACCATAAGCTCGCTCAGACGGCGTTGCCTGCTTTCTTTTTACTAAAAGAAGGCCGCAGCAACTTAAAATAGCTACGCCTAGCAATAGGTTTAGCCATGTAGTCATGCCAGCAGAAAGGTACTCAAGTAATGCATATCCTAGTGCCATAAACGGAATGCCGCTCACAAGTAATAGGGTGAAAGCACGCTTGTTTATATGGTCTATATTTCGGGCAACCAAGCTAACGGAATTGAACAGACTAAGGAAGCATACTACGAAGGTGGTAGCAGTAAGCGGTAAAATATTAAACAAGGTAAAGCTAGACACCACCATAAGTCCAAAGCCAAACCCGCTTAATGTTTGAAGAAGCGTTGCAAGTCCTAAAAGCGCGAACATGGGAAGCAGTGTTTCTAAAAGCATTCTGTGTAATTCCTAATGTGAGTGCGATTTATGCCAAAAATGCGCTAAGAGTCTGGTTTTTCAGGCTAGTGCCAAAACGTCGTTGAATTGATTAAGGTGCCTAGTGAAAAGCGCAGATAGAAGCTTATACTGCCTAAAAACTAGTGTATTTAAGTTTTACCTAATTAATACTCTAGTTTTTTGTTTTTTTTCCGATACTTATAATACAACGCTACTTCAGACTAATGGTTAAGAGGTATTAACATCTGTTAGTCTGGTAAAAATAATTCTATAAAAAATCTACCGGTAACTACACATGTTTGTATCTCGCAGTAAATACGAAGAAAAAGACGCTGAAGTTCGTCAACTAGAAGTGAAACTTGAAGAGGCTCTAAAGAGAGTTGAGCTGCTTGAGACTGAAAACAGCGATTTACATTCTGCTATTGAAACGGCGACTAATCAGCAAGTGTCGGTAACTGAATCGGTGGTAGTGAAGTGCTTAATCGATGCACTGGGCCAGCTAGAAGGGGTTCGAGAAACGGTTCTGCATTCCTACGAACGCATCAACGCTGAGAGCCAGTCCATCGTTAATATCAATGAACTATTCAGTGAGTCAGCGTCGACATTAAATAAAATTGTTTCTGATATGAGTGGCCTAAATGTACAGATGGGGAGCATGAGCGAGCGTATTTCCGGCCTTTCCACTACTGCTGATAACATCAACAAGTTTGTTACCACAATTACGAGTATTTCTGATCAAACCAACTTGCTGGCTCTCAATGCCGCCATAGAGGCTGCCCGCGCAGGTGACGCTGGGCGAGGGTTTAGTGTTGTTGCCGATGAGGTTCGCGCACTAGCAACGGAAACGAACAAATCCGCCACGGAAGTTTCTGAGCTTGTAAACGGAATTATTCAATCTACGTCCAAGGCTGTTTCTGGTGTGAATGAGCTGCGGGGCAATAACGAGCAGTTAGAAACTGGTATTAACCAGCTTAACGGTAGCTATGAAAGCATGGTTCAACATTGCGATAGTATGAAATCTACAATCAGTGAAGGAGCTATGGCTACCTTTATCCAAACGGTAAAACTAGACCATGTTGTATGGAAATCAGACGTTTACGCAGTGATGTGCGGTTATAGCAGTAAAACAGCAGCGGAATTTAGTGACCACGTAAACTGTCGGCTAGGCAAGTGGTACAGTGGCAATGCAAGTACAGCGATCGGTCAAACAGCCGCATTCAGAGAAATCGATATTCCCCACGCGAAGGTGCACAGTAGCGGTATAGCGGCAGTGCAAGCTAAGCAAAATGGGAACAATGCTGAAGCTGATGCTAAGCTCATAGAAATGGAACAAGCAAGCGAACGGGTTATGACATTGCTTGACCGACTGATAAATTAACGCCCGTTAAGTATTATCGGGCCCTGTAAATTTAAGCGGCGTCACACAATGTGTGACGCGTGAATCTTGAGGCTGCTTAGTGAGTGAGATACCAAGTTCAACAGAACACGAACGTATTTTAGCGCTTGAAGCCCGCGTGAACTCTTTAGAGCGCCAGTTAAAGCGCCAAAAGATTGCGCGTAAAAATGCCGAATCCTTTCTAGAAACATATTCTCAAGACGCTTACCTTGCAAATCAAGCGCTCAGAAAAGCATTGAACGACTCTAAGCAGCGTGAGCGCGAACTGCTTTACTTAAACCGCACCGCTTCTCAGCTAACCCAAGCAAAATCTGGCGTAAGTTATATTTTTTCAGCGCTTGAATCGGCGGTTGAGTTTAGCGGCGCTTATTGTGGTAAAGCTTTCACCGTTAAGGACGGCGAATTATCGATAGGCGATGATGATCGAGTTCTTGCCAATGGCCAAGGTTGGATAACCTCTCATGACCTTGCAAAGTTAATTTTAGATGAGACGCCGTTAGATTTACGAGAAAGCTATTCCCACTGGTGCGTAAGCGCAGTCATACGTCCTGATACGCACAAAGAGGCACGGTTACTTCACTTTATGCATGAAATGTCACAGGGTGAATATACGTGGCTGGTGCTACTTACTAACGATGATAACCTTGAAGAAGAAACACTCTACGTTTTAGATACCACTAAATACTATCTCAATATTACCTCTCGATACCAAAATAAGAAAAGCGAGTTAGATAATCGTCAGCTTGAACTAAGCAACGTCAAAAAAGATCGTGACTTCTTGGAAGAGCGATTAGTCAGTGCAGATAAAATGGCAATGTTAGGGCAACTTGCCGCAGGTATTGCTCACGAGATTAACAACCCTATTGGCTATGTACGAAGTAATACGGTGGTTGCGAAAGACATTTTTAACGATTACCAACGTGCGCTTGAAGAAATTGGCAACTTGTGTACCCGGGCAGGTGGTGAGATAGAAGAACAATTTACAGCGCTTGAAAAGCGTTTTTCGCTTAAAGACAGCGCAATAGAAATAGCCCAAATGTTCGATGAATCCCATGAAGGGATAGAACGCATCATAGAAATTGTTAAAGCCTTACGCAGCTTCTCTTACCCCGGTTCTGGTAAACATACCCAGATAAGCGCTATTGAAGCGATGAACACGGTTATTAAACTTACTAACAACTTACATCGTTATCGCAATAATGTGGTTTTCGAAGTGCCAAAAGAAGACGTTTTCTTTAACGGTAACTCAGGGCAGATTCAGCAAGTTCTCATGAATTTCTTAACTAATGCCATATATGCTACACCACAAGGCAAAGGCATAACGTTGAAGGTAGAAAGAGATGAGCAGAACGTCATTCTTGTTATAGATGACGAAGGCGAGGGGATGTCTAAAGAAACGCTGAGCAAAATTTTTACGCCTTTTTTTACCACTAAACCGCCGGGGGAGGGCACTGGCTTAGGCATGTCTATCTCAATGACAATTGTTGAACAGCACAACGGAAAAATTATTATTGCCAGTGAAGAAGGGAAGGGAACAAAAGTATCGGTGATACTCCCTATAGCCTAAAGTATAAATCGCTTTTCTAACTCTCTGATAAAGTATAAAATTCCCTAATTTTTTCCATTTCACTAGACAGCAGATGTTTATGTTCTAGTCTTAGGGGAAAGCGATGATCGTACGCTTTGACGGACGAACGCTTTGCATAACGGAGAAAGCACTGCATGAGAAACAACCAGCCGGTTACTCAAAAAGAATACAAGTTTCCTACTCACCATCGACTTATTTCCTCTACCGACAAGCGCGGAGTTATACAGCATTGTAACGACGAGTTTGTTGAAGTAAGTGGGTTCAGTAGAGATGAACTAATCGGCAAAAATCACAATATAATAAGACATCCAGATATGCCATCGCCAGTGTTTAAGGAAATGTGGCGTACATTAGAGTCTGGCCAAAGCTGGTTAGGCTTGGTTAAAAATAGAAGAAAAAATGGCGACCATTACTGGGTTTCTGCTTTCGTAACGCCTGTTTACGAAGGAGCGACGATAGTGGGCTATGAGTCTGTTAGGGTTCCTGCTTCAAATGCGGAGACAAGGCGAGCATCGGGCATTTACGCGAGGTTGCAACAAGGAAAGTCTGCGGTATCTGCCACATCGCGTTTTACGCAAATGCTTATGCATATGGCGCCCTCGTTGTTAATAAGTGCGCTTTTAGTTGTCGCGCTTGGGTTAACTCATGGCTTAGCTGCTGCGGGCATTGCGTTTGTCGGTACGTTAGTTTTAGTCACTGTTCAACAAGCGAAAGGTAAAAAAGACTGGAATGCGCTGCTTTCTTTGAGCCCTAAAAGTTACGCAAACGATACCGTGGCCCAAACCTACTATGACGACGCCACGCATATTGCGCAAGCCAAGCTTGCGCTTGCCTGCGAACTGGCACGCAACAGAACGGCATTAACGAGAATTAAAGATGCATCAGCAAGTCTAGAAAATATCGCTAATACCACCCACCAACAAGCAGAAAGCACAAGCGCAGCGGTGGTTCAGCAAAACCAAGCAACACAGCAAATTGCATCGGCAGTTACACAAATGAGTCAAGCCATTCAAGAAGTGGCAGAGCGGGTGGAAAGTAATGCTATAAGTGCTCGGTCTGCGGCGGAAAACGTGGCAACGGGGAATGAAAAAGCCGAGCAGGCAATGCAGGCAATTGTTGCGCTGCGTGAAGCCGTAGAGTCAATTTCAACAACGGTAACTGAGCTTGCTCAGTCCACCAGTGATATTGGCGAAGCAGCCAATATCATCTCTACAATTGCAGAACAAACCAATTTACTAGCGCTGAATGCTGCTATTGAAGCCGCAAGAGCCGGTGAGCAAGGCAGAGGCTTTGCTGTAGTTGCCGATGAAGTCAGAACGCTAGCCTCAAAAACCCGGGAATCTACAGACAAAATTCACAATATTATTAATGAATTAGCAGAACGCTCTGAGCGAGCCGTACGTGTCTCGAATGAAGGGTTAACATCGGCTGAACACGGCAGCGCTATTGTTGAAGAGACCCGTGGGGCGCTATTTGAGATAAACAGCGCGGTGAAAGGGATAGCTGATGCTACGGTTGAAATGTCGTCGGCGGTTGAAGAGCAAAGCACGGTAGCAGAACATATCAATCAGCAGCTAGTTGAAGTTGCCGATGGCGCCTCGGAAACACAGCGTTCTTCAGAGGCCTCATTGGCGGCGAGTCACGACTTGCGTGCTACTGTAAATCAAGTTCACGAGCTAATTCTTCGTTTTAGTACAAACGAGAAAGAGGGAGAGTAACTTCTCCCTTTCTAATGTCGTGACTAATTACTGTTAAGCCCAGCGTGCAGGCCCCGCTTGTAAGCTGCGATGGCTGGGAACAACGACACCAAGTAGGTACAGCCTAATATGAGCAATACTATGATGACACTGCTTTGACTAAATAGTGGGCTTGATAAAAATAACCCGTACGTACTGCTTAGCCAAGGTTTGAACATGCTCATTAATACGGCAACCAGTGCGATGCTTAATGCTGCGCTAACAATAGTGAGTAGCATTGCTTCTAGCTGGATCAGTAACAGTAGAGTAAACGGGCCAGCGCCAATTGTACGCAATACGGCAATCTCCTGATAGCGCTCTCGCATTGTTGCTAACAGCATGGTTGCCAGGCCAATAAGGGCGCAAATCACTATTAAACCTGACAAACCTAATAGCAAGGCCTCTACATTTCCCATTATCTGCCACAATTCAGCCAGTGCCATACCAGGTAAAATTGCCATTAGTGGCTCTTTTTTACTCTGATTAATTTGATATTGCAGTTGTAATGCGGCTGCGCGGTTTTTCAGTCCTAGCATGACGACAGACACAGATTCAGGTGTAAATGCGTCACTATCATAATTGTCTTGAGTAGGCTC
>CEVA01075877.1_pt1 | contig 36053 bp, 31 predicted proteins | sample 361521 | NCBI WGS metagenome assembly CEVA01 (sample SAMEA2622823, study PRJEB7988) | marine metagenome | isolation source: saline water (ENVO:00002010), including | reverse complement strand
TTATAACTAATATAGTTCATTAGGCCGTTGAATGGTGTTGACGTCGCCAAAATGCTGAGATGATATCCGATTAGAAATTCCCATTTGTTGCTAAATAGTGTCTCTTTATGATGAGGTACGTAGAACTTAAGACAATCGGAGGTTATATAAGATGCTTGATCGAAAGAGTGGACAAGAACCATTTGAATTCATGCATCGGAAAGACTTATCTGAGTTACCAGAACCAGCCAAAGAGCATGAGGTAAATTTACATGGTGGTTTTGCAATTGACCAATCAAGTGGGGGTCAGATTTACTACGGCATGCCTGGATGTGGGATTATGCGTGTTGATTCTGATTTGCAAGAGCAAGATATAATCAGTCTTCCAGATGACTTAACACCAATCAATTTTCATGGCACGAAGATAGGTGTGTTTGATGGTAACAGTAGACTTTTTCTACCAGCGAATAATGATGAGATGGTTGTGATTCTTACACTGGATGGCAAAGTGGATTTTATACTTCCGAGGCCAATCTTCAATGAATATCAGGCTGAAACAGCTGTGTATAAACCTACGGATAGTGTTCTCGTTGGAAATCAACTATATATATCTGATGGTTATGGTTCTAATTTCATCTTGTCCGCAGATATGAAAACTAGGCAGTGGAGCCATATTTTTGGTGGTAAAACTGAAAATCCTAATGAGGACGGTAAATTCTCGACGGCTCATGGTATTAACCAGAATCCTGTTCATGATCAACTGGATATTGCTGACCGTCCTAATTCTCGTATTCAGACCCACACGTTAGATGGAAATTTCCTTTCCTCTCACAAACTTCCATCAGGTTCATTCTTATGTGGTATAAGCTACATGGAGTATCGATCAAAGTGGTATGGAGTCATTGCTTGCTTGAGGGATCCAGATGAAAATCGTCCAGCTCCAATATACATAATAGATGCGGAAAATTATGAATTGCTGTCTACTATTCGACCTAAAGAGGAATTAGGAATAGACCTCGCTCAGCACCTCCATAATGTGGTTTTACATATTCACGACGGTCAGGTTTACCTGATTTGCCAGGCTTGGGATCCAGGCCATTACTTTGTTCTTCAGAAAATTTAATCAACGCTTAGTTACTTTTAGGGGGTTCCTCTTTACATGGGACAAAAAGCTGATGTTGTAATAATCGGAGGCGGTGTGATAGGAATTTGTACCGCTTATTACCTTCAGAAGGCTGGCAGGCAAGTCATACTATTGGAACGTGATGAAATTTGCAGTGGTAGTTCTTATGGTAATTCAGGCCTGATTGTACCTAGTCATTCTATTCCACTACCTGCACCAGGGGTTGTGTTTCAAGCATTGAAATGGATGTTTAATCCGGAGAGTCCATTTTATATTAAACCTAGACTGGACTTAAATTTAATGTCTTGGTTATTGCGATTCACATTTAATTGTACTTCTGGACGGATGTTTGCATCTGTAAAAACCTTAGTTGAACTTAGTCGAGCTAGTAGAGTTTTATATGATCAATTGATATCAGAGGAATCTATAAGGTGTAATTACGAAACATCCGGATTGTTGATGGTTTATAGAACTGAAGAGGGGTATGAGGAAGGGGTGCACGAAGGGAAGTTGATGAGAGATGCGGGGCTGCCTAGCAAGGAGATGAAAGTAAACGATTTGATCAAAATGGAGCCAGGTATTCGTTCAGATATTTTTGGTGGAATTTACTATTCTGAAGACGCATTTTTAAATCCATCAGAATTTGTAACTGCATTGGCTCAGGTAGTTAGAGATAAAGGGGTTGATATTCGAGAAGATATTGAAGTAATAGGTCTTGATACGAATTCTGTTAATGGTATAAAAGTTAAAACTAGTTTTGGAGATTATACCTGTAACGAAGTAGTGTTAGCAGCTGGATCATGGTCTCCTGGTATATTAAATGGACAAAATATCAATCTGCCTGTTGAGCCAGCCAAAGGGTATAGTGTTACGTTTGATACCGAAACCCCCTTATTAAAACACGCGTTGATTTTAGGAGAGGCTAAAATAGGAGTTAATCCATTGGGTCGTAATTTAAGGTTAGCAGGAACCTTAGAGTTAGCAGGTCTCGATCTTTCTATTAGTACCAGGAGGGTTAATGCCGTGGTTAATTCTGCAAAACGATATCTTAATGGCGGTGATAAATTTACTGCAGATAATGTTTGGGCGGGATTGCGTCCAGTTACTCCAGATGGTGTTCCGATAATTGGCCGTTTGAGATCACATCCAAATGTATTAGTTGCTACTGGTCATGCCACAATAGGTATGACATTAGGACCGATAACAGGGAAACTTGTTACAGAAATATTATGTAATAAGGGACAGTCCATAGATACAGGCCTATTTACTCCTAGTCGTTTTGGTATTTAGAACCTGTGGTTAACAAACCAATGGAGTCATTAACTTAAGTTACCCTTCGATTACTAATCTCTGGTTCGCGTAAGCACAGTTTTCACATGATTGGTTGGACGGCGGTAATTCATTTGAATTCAGTATGTTAATCATTTGTTGAATCTTTGGTTCTATCCAATCAGAATCCCATTCGTAGGGTACCAAAGTTTCATCAAATCTCATTACTCCTGAAAAAGTTTCTGCTGCTTTATCGGCGTTGCACACGTAAAAATAGCCTGTGCGGGCTAAAGACATCCCATTTTTGGTTATAAGGTATGCATAGAAATCTAACTGGTTTTTGTATCCTTGGTGGTATGTTCCAGCTAGATACCTATTTGTTTCTACGGGATACTTAGTTGATTGAGCTTTATAGTCCACAATTATCACTTCTTTAGTTTCCTGGTTATACCATAGGTCGTCGATTCCTCCTTGTAGCTCCAAGTTCGAATTATCTACCTGATACAGTAATCCATGACTAGGCACTTTACGCCATAATTCTATATCTGCGTGTTTAAATGGAACTATATTTATAAGACCAAATTCAGCGAAAAGTCTATGTGGTATTTGCTTTTCCCTGCAGATATCGAACTCATTTTTCAGTAATTCATCAACAGCATTATTTAATGACCAGCCTGGAACGCTTGGCGAATCTAATCCCTTTACCCTGTCTAGGTAAAAGCATCTTTGGCAACTTATGAAGTCTTCAAATTTGCTTCGACTTATTCTGAATGAATCTTGCTGATTAGGTGTGTATATAGAGGAACTTCTTGTTCTGATTCCTTTTGCTTCAACAAATTCACCTTTGTTATTTCGTTTGAGACTAATCATGTTTACCTCGTACTATACTTAGATGTCGCTTTTTACATGCGGTCTGATTTAAAGTATATAAAAATATGTTACTTATATGAAGCAATCACGGAGGTTTGCTCAGGTGCTGACACGTGACCAAGTTGAATTCTTTAATACCTTTGGGTATATAGTTTTGCCTTCCCAATTTTCTCCATCAGAAGTAGACGTAATTTCTCACGCCTTTGATGATGTTATGAGAAATCATATTTGTGAAATTTGTGAGGAGAATTCTTTTAGTGACCAAAAAAGACATTCTGTTGTAGGAATTGTGGAGTCGAAACCAGAATTGGTGAAAATGTTGATTGATGATCGCGTTTATGAACCGCTAACGCAATTGTTGAATCCGGGTTTTATATGGGTCGCATCAGATGGCAACTTATATGCTGGTGATACACCATGGCATTCTGATAAAAGACCTTTCCCGGGATACACACAAATAAAAGTGTCAATATACCTAGATACAGTAACTCAAGATACAGGATGCCTTCGTGTCATCCCTGGTTCACATCGGCAGCCCATCAATGATATTTTGAGAGCAGAGTTACTTAATCCTACTGGATCTAAGACAGCTTTAGATATGCCGGAGGAATCTTATGGCATATCTGCTTCTGAACTCCCATGCGTTTCTGTCGAATCTAGTCCAGGTGACGTTGTATTTTTTAGACAGGAAATATTCCACGCTTCCTTTGGAGGAAAGGTAGGACGAAGAATGTTTGCAATGGGAATATTCGATAGACCTACCGACGAGAACTTAATAGATTCAGTAAGTTCCCTCTATACACACCACAGGGAACAGGCAGATGAGTCGATTATTTCAGCTTTCTTTAATAGTGATATTCCGAGAGTGCAGGAAATACAATTAGGTCTGCGGGAAATGGGGATAGAGTAAATATGTCAGTTGTAGTTAGTATATTTCTATTAAGAACTTTCAGTTTTAATAGAAATCCTGTTATTATCGAATGCGGTATAAGTGGAACTATATTAAGGAGAGTAGATCTTGTTAACCCCTGAGCAGGTCGCACACTTTAATGTTTTTGGATTCTTAGTGTTGAGAAGTGTTCTTTCAAAGGAAGAGGTTGATACTATTCGCCGAGAGTCGGATGAAATTTTTGATCAGGCTAGAGGCGGTATGGAATATGCAGGAGAAAAGGAACCTATTCAGCCATTTTTTGAACGAAAGCCATTCATGTCTACATTACCTGTAGATGATCGTATATTCAGTATAGGTGAGTCTATATTGGGACCTGAATTTTTCTTAGATGTTACTGAGGGTTGGAGACATACAGGCATAACAAAATGGCATGGAGGAGGAGCGTTTACCGAAAACATACCTAGTTGCAAGATCGCATTTTATGTTGAACCGTTGACTCGTGACACAGGTTGTTTGCGTGTTGTTCCTGGATCACACATACGATCTAATCCTGATTTACTTGAATCTCTAAGAGGTGACGGTTTCGGTAAAGAAGGAGTTGAACCTTTTGGAATTTCTGGATCAGAAATTCCGTGTGTCGCTCTTGAAACTGAACCAGGCGATATCGTTGTATTTCCAGAAGACACTCTTCACGCATCTTATGGAGGAAGAGATGGTCGCTATCAGCACGCACTTACTTTTATAAGAAATCCTGTGACAGAAAAGGAAATTTCGCATATAAAAAAAGGACACGATAATGCAAAATATTCCTATAGACCATGTAAATCATTTATAGAGAGTGACAATCCTAGAATGAGACGGTTAGTTGCGCCATTGGTTGAATTAGGTTTTAAAGCACACGATATATAGTCGTAATCGGATTTTCATTGCTGGATCAGTGCCTTCCTAAATTGTTTAATGATCTGCATTTAGGTATTAGGTGTCATATCATCTGATACTGGATCTGACAGTTACTTAATTTCTGACCCCTAGATTTCTAATAAGTTCCTTAAATGAACTGTACCCTAGGGTCAGAAAAAATAGAGTGGCAGAAAATAGTACCACAGAAGGCCCTGAAGAAATATCTATATAGTAACTTACGTACAGTCCACCTAGTCCACAGAATCCTCCAATTGCTACAGACAACATCATCATAGTGCCAAAATTATTAGTCAATATTCTTGCAGATACCGGCGGTATAACTATTGCTGCGGCTATCATAGTCACGCCTAGAACTTGTAGTGAGACGACTATTACAGCAGCGAGAATTAAAGTGAAAAGTGTATCTATCCATCCTGTTGGTAGCCCATGGTATTGAGCCACTTCTGGGTCGAATGTAGTAAATAACAGGTATTTGTATCCTAAGAATATGGCAGTAGCTGAAACGATTCCTACAAACACTATCGCTATGACATCGACATCCGTAACTCCCAGTATATTGCCAAATAGAGCAGCATCAAAGCTTCGTGTAAAAGTCTTAAATTTACTAATCAATGCTACACCAAGTGCAAAACTAGATGTAGTGACTATGCCTATTGCAGCATCTGCTCCGATCTTACCTCTACGGCTAGTTAAATTAATTAGCATTGCGGATAGGAAGCCCCATATGCTTGCACCTATTAGAAAATTAATCGACATTATGTAACTAACTACAGCGCCACCGAAGATAGCATGTGATAGTCCATGCCCTATATACGACATACCTCTTAGAACTATATAAACACCTATGAGTCCACACAGAGCTCCAACGAGTGTAGATACGACTATTCCCCGAATGAAAAACTCATATTCGAAAGGGGCAAACATACTAATTATGTTCAGAATAATGCGAGTTAGAATTTTGTGATGTCCCCGCATTTCTTCCAAAGAAATGCGGGGATTCAGTTACAAGAGTCATACCTTCATACTCAGTTACATGGAGGTCGGCATTATATGTTAGTTTTAATGTAGCAGGGGTTAAAACGTCCTTTGGTGCGCCTGCTGCTACGATCTCACCATTAAGGCACACTACAGTTGGTAGATGTGCAGCTACAGAATTAATCTCATGAGTTGTCATGATTATTGTCACATCTTGATGGTTTAACTCATCTAAAAGGTGCATAACTTCATCCCGTGTTTTTATGTCTACTCCCATTGTAGGTTCGTCTAATAGCAGTACTCTCGGATTACTAACCAATGATCGTGCAAGAAAAGCTCTTTGCTGCTGACCTCCGGAAAGTTCTTTGATATGGCGTTTAGAAAGATGGGCTATACTTAGTCGTTCTAATATTTCATGGACGATCTGTTTATCACTATTTTTGTACCATGGAAGTAGACGGCTATAGGAGGTTCTACCCATCATAACGACCTGTTCGACTGTCACTGGGAAGTTCCAGTCAATCGTTTCTAGTTGCGGGACATAACCTACACGTGGATTTTTTGTATTTATTGATATTCCTTCAACCAGGATTTGGCCAGAGAAAATGTCTACGGCTCCCAATATACTTTTAAGCATAGTTGTTTTACCGGATCCGCTTGGCCCAAGTAGTCCCACGAAATCCCCGCGATTAACAGTTAAGTCAACATTATTTAAAATAGGGGTGCCATCGTATCCGCATGTCACTCCTTTGACTTCTACTATAGGTTCTTCATGTTCATACTGATGTGGAATAGGATGAAGCATAGTACCCTTACTCTGGATATTTGGTCCTACTTTTTCCTTCGAAAACCAGACTTGTATCGAATCCTACCATTGAATCTATGCGACCGCCAAGGGCAGGGACAATTATAGTTATGTTCGATTCCATTAATCCTAGGTAAGAATGTTGTGGATCGCCTGAAGAACCTGGGAGATCGTCGTCTCTCAATTGATCTATAAATTCCACATTGCTTTCTTTCGCAATTTGTTTCATGACTGGACTAGGGAATACTTCTGATCCGAAGATGGCGGGTACTCCAGTCTCAATTACCTGATCAATCAGTCTTGCTACTTCTCTTGCTGATGGTTCGCTGAAATTCGAAGGTTGTACAGCACCTATTATTTGCATTCCATACCGTGATGCGAAGAATGGAAATGAATCGTGATAAGTAAGGAGTTTGCGGTTTTTTGGAGGGATAGTACTGATTGAATTGGAAATCCTATAATCCAGGTCTTCAATTCGTTGTTGGAAAATGCTGAAATTGGAGTTGAAATATTCTGCATTTTCGGGGTCAAGTTTTACTAGTTCCTTCCTGACAATATCTGCATATTTTAGTGCGAGAATAGGATCTGTCCATAAGTGTGGGTTAGGATGGCCATCAGATTCAGGGAATGAAAAATCAAATACCCATTCTTCACTGCTGATGGTTTCGTTTCCTAATTGAATAATTTTTGTAGTCGGTTTTGCGTTCTCCTCGGCCATTATCAGGAATGGTTCTTCTAAAAATAAACCATTTAGTATGATTAAGTTCGCATTGGAAATGATTTTAGCAACGGACGGAGGCGGTTCGTAGGTATGGGAGTTTACTCCTTCTGGAACAATACCTACTAAATTTATGTAGGTGCCACCTATATTTTCCACAATACTAGTTATAGGTGAAACTGTAGTGACTACGTTCAATAAATCAGGATTAGTTACGTCACTTTCTGTATCTATTTGATCCGGACTGGCACATGAAAAACTTGATAGCAGATATACTGTAAATACTAAGATCCCACTTAATTTAGGATATGTTATAAGCATCTTTTAAATATAGCTGGCAATTAGGATTGAATATTAACGGATGATAATCAATTACAGAGCTCACGGTCAATAATATTTTTAAGAAATGATCTATTTGAGATGGATATGTGAGGATTAATAGTAGACTTGATATAGGTAAGAATTACATTCATGTATTGGAATTTGCGAACCTTTTTAACTACAATTTGAACTGGACAACTGTACCGGTTTTTAGCGATTCAACAGAAGCTTCTACCATTACCTGTGCTTTATAGCCATCTTCAACAGTCACAACAGGCTTTTGACCCGATTCTATCGCATCTATGAACAAATCCAGCTCTTTTAGGTAAGCTTTTTCATATTTGTGTTGGAAGAAAAGTTCCATATCTGGTGGACCTGAAAAAAGACGGTCATGTTTAGAGCCATCTGGAGTGTACTTGACTAGGTTAGTCGTTGGCCCGTTTTCTGCTCGAAGCATGCCTTTTGAACCAACAACTTCAATTCGTTGATCATATCCGTAACATGCTCCGTAGTAGTTATTTATATGTATCAACGTGCCACTATGTGTTTTCAGCGTCAGCATAGCGGAGTCAATCTCATCAAGTGCTTTGACTTTTTCGTCGACCATACTGCTAGCCTCTACATAGACCTGAGTTGGCTCTTCTAACAGCAATGCTCTTACTAAATCAAAGTCATGTACAGTTGATTCTCTTAGTAGAGAATACGGGGCTGATTCATGGTTTTTTCTCATCAAATCTAGTAACGTTAACTTAGGATCTCGATTTGTTATCATTACCATGTGGATTTCCCCTATTTCCCCTGAATTTACAGCCTCTATTAGGGCATAATGACTAGGTTCGAAGCGTTTCATAAATCCCATCCATGAAGGTACTCCAGCCTCAGATATTTCGGTAATAGCCTTTTCAGCATCACGAATATTTTCAGCTAAAGGCTTTTCGCAAAATACAGCTTTACCTGCTCGAGCAGCCGAGATTGCCAGTTTACAATGAGAGCTTGCCGGGGAGGTAATCATTACTACATCGACATGTTCATCATTTAAGGCGGAATATATATCCGGCTCGATCTTTGCACCGTATGTTTCAGCAACGTATTTCGCAGCTTGTAGGTTAGTATCTACTACTGAATAGAGATTTGATCTACTGTTCTCAAATATATTATGGGCATGTCGAGTACCCATAAGTCCAGTTCCTACAATACAAAAGTTCAACATTATTTATACTCCAAAATATTTCGATGTCAGGATGGTACGGTTTTATACATTTAATATCAAATCAGATATTAGGCAGACGTTATTTAGATATAATTACAGGAAGTATACGGAACAACATTAAAGGTGTATCTTTTGTACATTAAATTGTATAAACAGGATAAAATTAATGCTGTCTAGCTGTTCTAGGTAATATGGATAAATGACAGAATCAGGTGGCCTGAAAACTACTAGTGTCAACGATGGTGCTGGACGCATATATGACTTGGATGCTCTACGTGCGTTTGCAATGTTTTTGGGAATTGTTTTACATGTAGCCCTTGCCTATTTTGAGGTTCCGATTTGGCCGATCCAAGATTCGAATAGATGGGAAGGATTTGGGGACATAGTCTCTGCTATACATGGATTCAGGATGCCCGTATTCTTTCTCTTGAGTGGATTTTTCACTGCTATGTTGTGGCGTAAAAGAGGATTAAGTCTTTTAGTAAAACACCGTTTGAATCGTATAGGTATCCCTCTACTTTTATCTTTAGTGACTGTCATACCTGCAATGACGTGTGTAAGTATGTTCGCAGGTATTGCGAACGGTATAAATACACCTAATGATGGAGGTATTATCGAAGAAGCAAGAAAGGGTGATATTGATTCCCTTAAAAAACGATTAGAAAATGGTGTGGGTAGTGTTGAATTAGATAATATACGGGACAAAGAATTCGGTATGACCCTTTTGTCTTGGGTTGCCATACATGGATACATTGATGCTGCATCGATCCTAATGGATAGTGGTGTGGGTATAAATTCTAAAAATAGAGACGGGGGTACGGCTCTACATACAGCAGCCTTTCTGGGTCGTTCAGAATTAGTGGAACTGTTGATAAAAAATGGAGCTGAAGTAAACTCGCTGAACAATGATTCGCTAACACCCCTAGACGTTGCATATGCAGATATCGAAACCACCAAATATATAACTGACATCTTATCAATTGAGTGTTGTGAATCAGATGCTGAAATTAAGAAATTAAGAAATGATCGAGCTCAAACCATTGATATTCTTAAACGAAACAAAGCCGTTCATTCTCCAAAAGATGCAAAAAAGAGTGACGAATCAGAGGAACAGAGTGTACCATCCAATTTTATGCGGTCTTATTTGGGTATAGTATATTCTGACTTTGCCGCATTTCTAATATTCGCTTCGGTTTTTCATCACCTGTGGTTCTTGTGGTATCTTTTATGGTTAGCAGCAGGGTTTGTTTTATTTGTTAAAGTTACTCGACTTTTGAGGTTATCTGTTAGATTGCCACACTGGACAATTTTGTCCCCAGTTAATCTGGTATTTCTCGTGGCACTTACATCTATTCCTCAAATTGCTATGGGTGTAGGTGGTTCTAACCCAAGTTTCGGACCTGACACAGCTCCCGGAATTATACCCTTGCCACATTTACTTCTCTATTATGCTATTTTCTTTGGTTTTGGAGCACTGTATTTTGATGCTAAAGATGAGACCGGACGTCTTGGACGTTTATGGTGGATATACCTTCCAATATCGATATTCCTTATATTTCCAATTGCGAGTGCGATTACCTATGAAGTAAAAGATCAAGGAGCGATACAAAATCTGATAGATAGTAATTACTATCGCCCATTGTCTGTAATATTTCAGTCACTCTATCCGTGGTTAATGTCATTTGGATTGATCGGTGCATTTCGAAAATTCTTGAGTAGAGAAAATTACGCTATAAGGTATTTGTCTGATGCTTCGTATTGGTTATACCTTGTACACTTACCGGCAATAATATTATTCCAGATTCCAATGATGTTTGTTGACGTACCAGCCGTAATAAAATTTGTGTTTGTTAGCGTGCTTGTAGTCGGTCTATTTTTAGTTGTTTACCAATATCTAGTTAGATACACCTGGCTTGGGACTACATTGAATGGGAAACGTGAAAGACCGTTAGTAGAATAACAAGCGCTTTTTTACATATCACTTATGTGTTTGTAGTGAATCTGGACATCTTAGGTATAGAAACAAAGGTAATAAGTGTAAACAGAATCATCCCTATAGATGATACTGCTGAAGCTGTTTGTATCCCAGTCTGTTCTGACAATATTCCGACTAATACTGTTCCCATAGGCAGTGATGTGTGAGTAAGCATACTCATTGAAGTTACCCTTCCACGTAATTTATCAGGAACGATTATTTGTAAAGCTGACCCGGATAGGGTCCAAAATGCAGTCATGGAAACGCCGTATGGTATTAATACAATAATCCCATATATAAGATTAGATGTTCTGGAAAAAACTAATAGCCCCATAGCCATACCAAGCATTGATGCAATTGTACTAATTCCTAATCTTCGTATATCTCGAAGGGACGCCAGTATCACAGTTCCAATGGTCATCCCAGTTCCCAGAGCTGATACTAATATTCCTAGAGTTTTAGGGCCTCCGCCAAACACTTCTGATGCATAAACTGGCATTAACCCTATATTCACAGGTGTAACAAAAAATAATGGTGCGAACACTACCAGAATAAATCCTAAAACCGCACGATTTGAACCTATATATTTGATTGCCACAACCATATCTAAGTAAGCTGAACGAATATTAATCGGGTGAGATTTTTTACTGCGCAAAGATATTTTTGAAGATGCCAGAAAGGATATAAATAGAAATGATGCGGGTAGTAGAGCTGATGGGCCAGGACCCACTAATGAGATAAGAAGCCCTGTAACTATTGGCACAAAAAGCCTTGTGAAACTGTCGGCTAAATGTATGAGTGAGAAAGCATTAACTAGAGTTTTACGTGGAACAGTGTTTGAAACCGTTGCGTTCATTGTTGGGAAATATATCGAATCCCAAATCCCGTTGATTATCGAGAAAGTTAATATGCTCCATATGTTTATCATTTCAACCCACACGAAGTATGAAAATATTAGCGTGGTAAAACATTGAAATATGCAGGTGACCGCTAGTATCTGTTTACGGTTCCATGCGTCGATGAATATTCCCGCAATCGGTCCAAAAATAATTGGTGGTATAGCACCTACTCCAATAGATATTGCAGTAAAAAATGGTGACCCAGTTATATCAAAAGTGACCCAACCCAGTATCACTGATACTGACCACATTGCGGCAACATGGCACGAATGTGCCAACCAGACCAGCCTGAAATTTATATATTGGAAGGAATTTAATGCACGGATACGACGATAAATTGATGAATTGTTGACAGTGTTTGAACCGTCAAATTTATTTAGGTGTGTAGTGTGTTTTTGTGATCGATCTTGGGCTTCAGGCATATATAACACACTGTGTTTTCATGGATACTATATTAGTCTATACCAATCTTTAGGTATATCCCTAAGATTGAGGAAATGATGCTCTTTACTTCATTCTGGATTCTCTGATATAAACGGTATCTCAAATTCTCTATCAATATCTTTAATTAGTGTGTTTTTTAGAAATTTTTGTTTATCCGAAATCAGACATTGAACAGCACATGCATTATGTCACCGTCCTTTACAGTATAGTCTTTCCCTTCTTGGCGCAATACGCCATTGTTGCGTGCTTTACTAAGGCTTCCTAATTCAATTAGGTCTTCATATGTCACTACTTCAGCTCGGATGAACCCTTTTTCCAAGTCAGTGTGGATTTTCCCTGCCGCTTTTTGGGCTACCGTATCATGCTTGATTTCCCATGCCCTTACTTCATCTTCTCCCACAGTGAAAAATGAAATTTGACCGACCACATCATATGATAGTTTTACCATTTTATTTAATCCTGGTTCTACAGCTCCCAATTGATTTCTAAATTCTAGTTCTTCTTCAGATGTCATCTGAGATAGGTCCATTTCCAGGTCAGCACATACCACAGCACTTCTCACATTGCTTTCCGAAAATATACCGCTGATGTTTTGTTCCAAGACGTCAATGTTGCTAAGTTGATTTTCGCTGATATTCATTACTATAACAAGCGGTTTAGTAGTTAGTAATCCAAATCCAGACAGGCGTCTGATTTCTTCTAAAGAAAGATCTTGCTGGTTTAAGTTTGTCCCTGATTCTAGCTGAGTTTTAACTTTATCCAGGAGAGTGTTTTCACGAGAAATACTTTCTCTTTCCTGTGCTTTTGCTCCTTTAAGACTTTCTTCTAGTTTCAGTATCCTTCGATCGATAATAGTGAGGTCTGAAATCACTAACTCCAACATTAAACTTTGTGCGTCACGTATAGGATCGATAGTTTCGTCAATATGGGCTACTCCAGAATCTTCAAATTCTCTTACCACAATAAGAATAGCATCAACTGATTGAAGGAAATTCAGATGCTGTCCTCCAATTCCTCTTGTATTACCTGAACCTTCTGGTGGTGGCGGTAAGTCTGTGTAAGTGATCTCGGCTTGTACAACGCGTTGAGGTTTATACATGGCTGCCAATTTTTCTAACCGAATGTCCGGAACTTTACTGATTCCTATGTTTGGTTTATCGGTGTAAACAGAAACGTTAGCATTACCTCTGGTAAGTGCATTAAATATAGTGGTTTTACCACTCCGGGGGAGCCCAATAATTCCAATTTCCATTAAGCTTGCCACCATACGAATTTATTGATGCTTAACATACCAATAGTATAAATGAAAGAGATTACAATTATTGCGTAATTAGCACCGTCCTCAGGGCGGTTTGATACAATTCCCGTGGGACGGTTCACCGCATCAATATGTTCACTCGAGAGTTTGATATTATTATTCATGAGTCTGGTAACATCTCCTATTACGATGTGGACTCAGGATTATAACAACTACATCAGGTAAAAACACAGTGCCTAAAATAGATTTAGAAACAGGATTGAGAACATTTTACCGTCGAGATGGGAGTGGCTTCCCTTTAGTCTTAATTATGGGTACGGGATTAGACCATAAATGTTGGAACCACCAAATCAATTCATATACTAACAAGTACGAATGTATCAGAATGGATAATAGAGGAACAGGCTTAACCTCTGGTGGAACAGATACAATATCAGTGCCTTTGATGGCTAATGATACAGCTCTACTTTTGGATAAATTGGGGATCAAAAGAGCACATGTGTCTGGTCTTTCCCTTGGTTCTTGTGTAGCCCAAGAACTTGCGATTAGGAGACCTGATTTAGTTAAAACACTTCAGCTACATGGTACTTGGGGTAGAGCGTATGGTTATGCCAAACGAAAGTTTAATGCACAAATAAAACTTTTAGAGGAATTAAATATCCGTGATTTTTATGAGATAAATTCTCTGTGGTTCTACACACCAGAATTCATGGCAAATAATCGAGGCAAAGTACTAGCATATATTGAGGCTATAGTAAGGTCTAAACCGAACGTGAATGATCTCATTGGCCTTTATTCAGCTAATTTACATCACGATACGCTATCTAGACTTAACCAGATAAATGTCCCTACTTTAATTACGGTTGGTACATTTGATGTGGCTGTACCACCAATGTATGCAAAGGAAGTCTCTGAAAACATACCAGGTTCAGAATTAGTAGAATTTGTTGGAGGTGGTCACCTTCATAACATAGAGAATCCAAAGGAATTTAATGAAGTCACCTTAGATTTTCTTAGTAGGCATTCCTAAAAAATTATTCATTAGTGATAGATTCCCAGTCCGGAATTAGTAATCTGTCTGTAGGTTCAAGCAATATTATTGAAGCCATTCCAGCCAAGCTCGCGGCAACCGAAATCATCAGGGCGATATCATAAGTGCCAGTTATGACAAATATCTCGCCTCCTATCCAACCTCCTAATGCCATACCCAAACTAGCACCGAACATTTGAAACCCATATGGTGACCCTTGTGGAGCGTACCCGAAATATTTCCGGTTTAGGATAGGGAATCCCCCAGATTCTCCGCCATATCCTATGCCGAAAAGTAGAGCGAACAGATAAAACGTCCAGTATTCGTGGGTCCAGAAAAGCATGATAACAGTGATCCCCTGTAAGAAGAAAAATATAGCCATTACCGTTCGCACCCCGAATTTATCAGATAGGACAGGCACGAATATTCTGGAAGGAACACTTATAATTGCCATAACAGTTAAAATAGTTGCCGCAGAAACTGGTGACAAACCTTCCCTAACTGCAATAGGTATAAGGTAGACTAAAATGATAGCGTGTCCTACACACCCTAAGAAATGTATAGAACTCATGTTGTAATATGCAGCAGTTTTCTTCATGTGACCTATAAATATTGAGGTTTTGGCTTTGTTTGTTTCCGGTGGATCACCAATTATTTCTCCAGGCACACTTCCGTATGGTTGCAAATTCATTTCAGAAGGAGAATTTTTATATAGGTATATCAATAAAGCAATTATCACAGCAGACCCGAAAGCTGTGGTCCAAAAAGCAAATTTCCATTCCAAATGAATAATCATATAACTCATAAGTGGGAATGATATTGCAGGACCGATACCCCATGATGCCATTAGTAGGCCCATTGCCCACCCTAGTTGTCGCCTGTACCATCGCATTACGCCAGGAACCATTGGAACCAAGAAGATAGCCTGAGCAATCCCTAAGAATACCCCGTAAGCTAGATAGAATTGCCATAGATGGCTAATTACTCCAGTAATCAACATGCCTACTATAAACATCGTTCCACCCAAAGCCATTGCCTTACGAGTACCAAAATAATCACCCAGTCGTCCGGCCATTGGAGAAGCCAGTGCTGAGACGATGTTGTTGATTGCGTAAGCGAGAGTGATGTTTCCCTGATCCCATTCGAAGGTGTCGCTTAGAGGGTCAATAAATACGCCAAATGCCATTCGGATCGATGATCCGACCATCTGTAAAATTACTGCAATTGCAAGCACTACCCACGCGTAATGCCAATAAAAAGTAGGTTTGGAACTTTGTGAATCTATTGAATTTACTTTACTCAATTTAGTGGGATTTGGTGAAGCGGGCATATAAAAAGTGCCACCCGTTCCCATGTCTGTATTGGAATTTCATTGTCTAGCACATTGTTTGAACCTGTGGAAGTGTCAAATGCAGTATTTTGGATAGAATCGACTCGATTTTCTATACCAGAGGCCGCTATCCATCCACTCGTGTAAATTACTAACATAGCTGATATAACAACAACGGTAGCAAACTCTATAGGTAATCCTATGATCCTTCTATTTTTTAAATTGCCAATGTTCACTAAATGTCACCCTGTACATCAGGATTTTTAATGGCCCAGTGAAGTACAAATCACGTATTTAAATAGATATTCAAGTATCTTTACGTATTAACCTATGAAGAATGATCTTCCAAATTACAAATGGAGTGATCCAAATTAATCCACCGATAGTTCCCATGATTAAAAGGGATATAATAACTTCAATTCCTGTATTTGGTGCTCCGAATAGCGCCGTGCTAACTGGTATAACGGCGGTAAGGTAAGCCACAATTAGTAATAGTATGAGATTTTGATGAAATATTTTATTCGCTACTATCCCGGCCAAGGCAGGCATAAGCATGTTAACTCCAAATTCAACTAGAGTTAATGTACCATCTAGGCTTAGTATTATATTGGCGATCAGGAATGTTACAGTAGCTATTAATCCAGTACCAGCACCTGATATCCAAATCTTAATTTCTTCCATGCTGTCTCACATTCTGTTAGTCATTACGGTGACATTGTAAGAGTAACTGATTAACAGAATTCCTTCTTGTTAGGTCTACTTAATTCATCAGTTTCATATGAGTCTGGGCTTTCTGATTTAAGTGACCACCCATCCAGATGATTTGATGGTGTTATTGTGCCAACATCTGCCCCTAGTGGACGACGTCTTAACCTGGGTTCAAGGTATGTTCCAAATATCAATGAGTTTAATTCTTCTGGTACTCTAGCTTTGAATTCATCGCTGAAATTATTCCAACTCTCGTTAAACCTGTTCCAAGGATGATATCCATTTATTATAATTGTACGTTCTCGGTCACTTACTATGTCTCCAGTGGTGTGGAGAAGAGTTTCACAGAATATCAAGGTTGATCCAGCCGGTGCTATCACTTTGTGAATTAAGTCCGGGTTTTCTCTAGAAGCTTTAACAATTGACTCTTCCGGTGCTGAAATTTTGTGACTTCCAGCTATGACACATGTTCCTCCATCGTCTTCTCCAATATCACTAAGATTTGTTATTGATTTAACGAAATTGCAATGAAAAAGTCCATTGTCTGTGTAAGTATTTGATTCTGGTCTATTACGGTGCCAAAGGTATCGTCCGGGTCCCTTGTAAGGATTGTTGAAATTACGGGAATTTATGTAAGCATTCTGCTCAGTAAGTCGCACCCTTTGCCCGACTACCTCTTCCACCATACCTACGATTCTGTTATTAGATGCATGTTGTAAGAATTCCGGTTCAGCTTCTAACATGTCTCTAAAGAAAACTCTGTTGTCATAAGCGTCGTGTCCAACAATGCTTGCTCCCCTAATGTTAGCATCCCACGGATTCTCATTTGACATGAATTCGTCTTTCAGACGATGAATGACGTTGTAGAGCGTTTGAACCTCATTTTTGTCGAGTACATCGTTGACTACAACATAGCCGTTAACATCAAGGTGGTATCTTTGGGCTGGAGTTAAAGCTGGAAAAGGTGGATTAAAGTTTAGTTCATTTGTCATATTATTTTCCTCCATTCGATCACATAAGTATAACGGAAATAATGAATGGAAGTTAAATTAATGGTAGTATTGGGACTCTGTAGAAAATGGTTCGCCTGTTGGTTAAGGAGGGTTTGTGCTCTCTTATATAGTGAGACGTATTTTACTGGCAGCTTTTACTCTTCTGGTTATATCATTCATATCCTTCTTTATTGTTCAGCTTCCTCCAGGAGACATGGTTGATCAATATATTGATATGTTGCCAGATGTTGGAGCTAATAAAGATACTATAGCTAGTGTGGATGCTGAAAAACTGAGGGAAGAGTGGGGCTTAAACGATCCATTAATTTTACAGTGGTGGCGTTGGGTGTCTGGAATAATCTTCAGGGCAGACTTTGGTACTTCATATACTAGTATAGCGGGTGCCACGCCTCAGGGAGTTCCGGTGGTAGAACCAATCCAAAATTACTTACCTTATACAATATATTTATCTATATTCACGGCGGTCATAACCTGGATATTCTCTCTGCCTGTAGGTATATACTCTGCTGTAAGACAGCATTCTATAGGTGATTACGTTTTTACATTTATAGGGTTTACTGGGTTGGCTGTTCCTGATTTTCTTCTCGGCTTAGTATTGATGTATGTAGCCTACGCATACTTTGATCATAGCGTCGGTGGTATATTTTCCGGTGATTATCTTACTGCTCCCTGGAGTGTAGGAAGGGTAATAGATATGCTACAGCATTTGATAATTCCAGGGATAGTTTTAGGTACAGCTGGGACAGCCGGATTAATAAGGGTTATGAGAAACAATCTTTTGGATGAATTAGATAAGCCGTATGTTGTCACTGCCAAAGCTAAAGGTATGCCTGGGTGGAGACTCATAGTTAAGTATCCAGTCAGAGTTGCAATCAATCCATTTATAAGTGGAATTGGAGGGATGTTGCCGGGATTGGTAAGCGGTAGTGTAATAGTATCGATAGTATTGAGTTTGCCCACAATTGGTCCCATTTTTTTAGAAGCCGTTATGGTTCAGGATGCATTAATGACCTCGGCAATGATACTAATGCTTTCAGGATTGACAGTTGTAGGGACTTTGGTATCTGATCTCTTGCTTGTGATTGTCGACCCGCGTATTCGTCTCACAGGAAGTGCCAGAGGGCAATCAGGTTCGGTGTGAAGACAAACGAGTCGGTGTTTATATGAGGAGCCGATTGTGTTTAACGTGCCGTCATACCGCCATCTATAATTAGTTCGGTGCCAGTAACGAACGAAGATTCATCTGAAGCCAGATATAGTATTCCATATGCCACATCATCGGCGACAGCCATCCTTCCGATAGGAACTCGTTCAAGAATTGGTGCTGCACTGATAGGGTCGTCATAGACACCCTCAGTTAAGGGCGTGATTGCATATCCTGGATGGATTGAATTCACTCGTATATTTTCCTTGGCATATTGAACGGCTGCTGCTTTAGTAAAAAGGCGCACAGCCCCTTTCGCTGCATGGTAAGCAGTTGCAGTGTCACTTCCAACTATTCCGTAAGTTGAAGATATGTTGATGATTGATCCTCCACCAATCTTACGCATTTCAGGTATAGCTAGTTTGGTTCCAAGAAAAGTACCTCTAGCGTGAACAGCCATTTGTCCTTCCCAAATCTCCAGTGTAGTATGCTCTACATCTGTTTCAGCTCCTGCACCGGCACTATTTACAAGGATATCAAGACGGCCGAAATGTGAAGTAGTGAAATCAATAGCATTTGCCCACTCATCTTCTCTAGTCACGTCTAACCTTAGATATTCTATATTGGTTCCTAATTCTCCAATTTGTGTGGCTGTTCGGATGCCAGATTCATCGTTTATATCTGCTAAAACTAGCGTTGCACCTTCACGTGCAAACATCCTGGCGGCTGCTCCGCCAAAACCCATAAGTTCGCCTTCTACGCCGTTAGCCGACCCGGTTATAAGTGCTACTTTGTTTTTAAGTCTCATTTATTTTCTCCAAATAAGATTGGGATGTAATTTTACCCCACTATATCTCTAAAAACCCGTAAGTAGTTTAGTCCGAGAAGTTTACGTAATTCTTCCTCATTGAATCCACGCTCTGCTAATTTAAGAGTGATATTAGGCCAATCCGTGAATTGATCGAAGCCATCTATTCTGTGATCGTCACTCAAGCGGTGTTCAGGTCGAAATCCTGACCAATTAAATCCTTGCGGGACACTGCGTGGATCTGGGTTATCCTTAAACATGTATGTCATATCATAAGGTCCCAAATCGTCAGGAAACAGTATATTTGATTCTGTTCCAGGTCCTGGACCGCATTTGTCGCATCCTATCCCCACATGGTCTATACCCATGACATTTACTAAGTGTTCCACATGATCAACAAAGTGGTCCAAAGTAATTTCTGTAGTTTCAGAAAGGAATCCCCCTATAGCCGCAACCCCAAAATAACCACCCTGGTCTGCTACAGCTTTCGCCAGCTCATCTCCCTTACCTCTGTCATGGTAACAAATTGTATTACTTGTAGAATGGGTAATTATAACCGGTGAATTTGATATTTCTATGGCATCCCATCCCACTTGTTCACTGCAGTGGCTTACATCGACTATCATGTTTAACTCATTTAGGCGTTGAACTACTTCTAATCCAAAATATGTCAAACCTGTTTTGTATCTTTCGGTGCACCCGTCACCGACTAGATTCCTTAGGTTGTAGGTGAGTTGTACTACTCGCAACCCCAAGTTGTGGAACAGTTCTATTTTACTTAAATCGCTACCGAAGGGAGTAGTGTTTTGGAAATCGAATATCACTCCACGTTTACTGTCGGCATAAACTTTTTCTATGTCTTTAGATGTCAAGACCAACCGTATTTCATCGTCTAGAGCATCAATCATTGCCCTAGCCTGTGTCATTGCTGTAAATGAGTCATGAAAGGCATCATCTGGGGGATTTAGTGATGCATATGTACCACTGGCTACGGTTACACCAGATTTTTCCCAAAGGTTCACGTATAATTCCCGGGCACTTGAAGAGTTTTTGATTTCTTCAACAGCCATATGTCGCATGAGTCGCAGTATCTCTGAACGAGATAATCCCTCTTCAATATATCTGTTCAAACATTCTTTCATACTGTCACTAAATAACATTCCCGAAGTCGCCCCCGGCTGCTGACTATCTATTACTAGTGCAGTTTCATGTAGTTCACGTGCTTCTTTAGGTGTAAGAGAAGCACTTTTTCTTCGTGTTGACATTCGTACCCCCTGTGATTCAATTTTAATAGCTTGTATTTCCGGCGTGGAATCATAGGTGTAAAGCTGCTAAAGTTGATAATCAACGTCTTTTTAGTGTCTACTATTACTAACTAGCAAGTCTTTACGGGTTCCCCATTTACGCAAAAATCTACCGTAATTCTTTCTACTGAGTTCATCTCTATCATTTTCAGACAAACTTTCCCACGCGCGATGGGTGTGTCTAATTACAGGCAGTGAGTGGTCTGCAAAAATTTCCAGCCCTGCATTCTTGAATTGGAAACTGTAATCGATATCTAAGTTTCGGTAAAACCTGAAACTTTCCCTCATGAACCCTACAGAATTCAAGGAAGATCTTCGGAAGGTTAACATGTATGACTGCATCGCATCCATCATGCCTGTTTCGCCCTCTCCCTCATGGAAATGATGTAAATCATTTGTACGTAAGCCGAAAGGGCCAAATAGGCCAACGTTGTTATAGTCAAGGGTAGACTCAGCAGCTGCATATACGTCACCTGTAACTTCAATACTAGTGTCTAATAACATTATTGTTTTGCCGAGGCTTTGTTTCATCAATATGTTTTGGGCAGTAGCGCTACCCAGAACGTAGTCTGAATAAATTATTCGGGTATCAGTGTATTTAGAGAGGACATTATCTAGACTACTGATTTCTGATCTCACTGCAGAGTTAACAAGGGCTATGATTTCTATACTAAAGGCGCTTTGCCATTTAAGTACACTTTTCAAGCATCTATCAACATCTTTAGGGTAGCCTTGGGCAACTATACCTATTGTGAAGTCAAATTCATTTTTGCGATCCAAGTATGAATCCACCTCTTTTGACGAGGATACGAATAATTTGTTGGTGTTAGACACATTTTGTTTATCTATGAGTCGTAAGCGTATAGATGGTATGTTGTTCTTCTCCAAATGTGTTACTGGTATAGCATCTTCAATTTTGTAGCCTTGAATGTTTAACTTTTTCCTGATGTCATCCCCTTCAGAAAAATTGCCAGACATCCTGTACGTATTTCGTTTAACAGCAAGATCAGTTATGGTTTTAGGGACTTCACGTGCTTTAGTTGAGTTGAAGAGGTCTAGTCCAAGAATTTTGTCGAATTCAAGTGCGATCTTATACTTGGTATCAGCAGGGATTGTAGCCCTAAGAAGTAGCCATGTAAGTTTAAGAGCACCTGGCATATCCAGGTTATTATTCACCGTATTTATAAATGAGGAAATCCATTGATTTCGTATGTGTTCTTCGGATTTGTTATTGATGTCTTCGGTTATAGTTATAGAAGAATCTAATGGAATATTTTGGTCATCCGATATCGACCTAAGATTAAAAATTATATTGCGTAGGTGTTTGAGTGACTTATCTGATGCGAGTAGAGCTTTATATGAAAAATTCATTCTTTTGTTGTATCTAGTCGTCATACATAGGTATCTAAAAGCTATTGCATCAATGCCCTTAGATTCTATGTCCGATAATATGAACGAATTTCCAGCTGATTTAGACATCTTTACTCCGTCACATAATAAATGTTGCCCATGCGTCCAGATGTTTACCAGCGGTTTATTTGTATACGCTTCACTTTGAGCCAATTCATCTTCATGGTGTGGAAATATGTTGTCGACGCCACCGGTGTGTATATCAAATTGTTCGCCTAGGTACTTGATTGACATAGCAGAACATTCGATGTGCCAGCCTGGAAAGCCCTCTCCCCATGGTGAATCCCATTTGACAGTTCTTCCTGGTTCTGCCGCTTTCCATAAGGTGAAATCTCTAGGATCCCTTTTGAATGGGTCAATGTTGACTCTGACACCCTCTTGGAGATCTACTTTGTTGGTGTTTCCAGATAGGCTTCCATAATCTTGGAACGAAGATACAGAAAAATATACATTCCCTCCTGATTTATATGCATGCCCTTGATTAAGTAGTCTGCTAACCATTTTTGTCATCTCGTTAATGTGGTCTGTTGCTTTAGGGAAAACGTGAGCTGGTTTGATGTTTAATTTCTTTTCGTCATCCATGAATCTTGAAGTATAGAAATTTGCTATGTCTCGAGGTGTTTTACCTTCAGCCAGCGCTGCTGCGATTACTTTGTCTTCACCTTGTTCTAGTACCTCCTGTCTCATGTGTCCAACATCTGTGATATTCTTTACAGCTTTCACCTCTATCCCTTGATACTCCAGACATCTTCGTATCCAATCAGACATCAGGTATGATCGATAATTTCCAATATGAGGGTCTCGGTATACAGTGGGGCCGCAGGAGTAAATTTTTACCAGCCCTGGTGTAATAGGATTGACCAGCTTAACCATTTTTGTCATCGTATCGTACAGGCTGAGCATCCAGTCTAGCTTTCCTTTATTTAGGATAAAATTATTCTTCAGGCGGTCATTTTATATGAATTTATGTCAATTACATAATAAATTTGTAAATCATTTTAGAAATAAGCGGTGATGGTATTACCTAGATAAATAGATTTAACTCAGTGATGTCAACCTAAACGCAATAAATGAACGTTTTGCTTGATGGTCAGTACTATTTTACACATACCCCTTGGAGGTAATAATCCATGTCCACCTCTGGGTAGTCAACGACTAAGTCGCTTCCAATCTTTGCTATTGAAAGGTATTCACTGTTACCACTTGAAATTGTTTTATGTATTTCATGGCGTGGCGGTCCAAAAATGCTAGATACTTCTGGAGGATTTTTCCCAGACAAGCTAAAAGAACATGTGTCAATGGAATTATTTGGTAACCTAGACAAATCTATTTCTACTACTAATCCTAGGCCTTTTTGCGTTCGAGATTTTGCTTCGGCTAATTGCAGGGCATTCCAAACAAATGATGAGGTGTTTCCAGTGCAAAGAGCAGCACTTTTAATACCCAGCCATGACTGGTCTGCACTGTAAGTAGCTCCGTTGCTTCCAACACCTTCTAGGTTGTACAGCGTATGTGTTTCAGCACATGGGGTTGTTGTGCTATTTATGACCCCAAGGTTATCGAATTCGAGTAGAGCAGAAATCATAATTACTTCAGGTTGACCTGTTGGCCCTGTTGCACCTGTTGATCCTGTAGCTCCTTGCGGACCCTGTGGTCCTACAGGACCTCTGGTACCTTGAGCTCCTTCTGGACCCGTCTTACCTTGGTCTCCCTGTTCTCCTTGGTCTCCTTGTGGACCCTGTGGTCCTTTTGGTCCTGGTATGCCTTGAAAACCGGTTGCGCCCCTGGATCCTACGTTACCCTTAAGTCCACGTTCCCCTGTGTCTCCTTTAGGGCCAGGTATCCCTTGTGCCCCGGTCGGCCCTCTTTCTCCATCAGCCCCAGTTTCACCGATTGGTCCATCAGCTCCCTGATCACCTTTTGGCCCGATAGGACCTTGACTACCAGTATCTCCTTTTTCACCTTGGGATCCCTTTGGGCCTTCTATTCCATCAGATCCCTTCATACCGGCTGGTCCCTGTTTTCCAGGTGGTCCAGTTGGTCCTGCAGGGCCTTCAATGCCCTGAGGTGCTGAACATGACAGGAGAACAATAAATATGGGTATAGCGTATAGGGGTGTTAGAGAGTGTCTCATGATTGATTCTCAATAGACAGTATAGCCTAGTAGTCAACAATCTTCGTATCTATTTTAGGTCATTTGTTTATGATCACACTAGTTTGGTTAAAGAATTGAATAATTACTGATATATTACTCAGTAGGATTTTGAGTGAGCCGAACAGATTTATAAAGGAATTGCCATGTCAAGTATCACTCAGTCACGTTTCCTTCTTAGAGGGGTTCACAATTTCTTGCCAACTCCATTTCTGCCGGATTATAAAGTAGATTTATACGGTATGAGAGAAAATGTTGCATACCATGCAAATACATCTAACACTGATATGGTTGTGACCGTGTGTGGAGGTTTTGGTGAGGGATTACAGATGGATGTTGAAGAGCAAAAAGACATAGTTTCAGCAACTGTGGACGGAGCAGAGGGTAGGGTGCCTATAACTGCAGTAGCTTTGGGAGGATACGGTATGCAGAGACGATTGGCAATTAATGCTCAGGAAGCTGGCGCTTCAACCTTGAGAGTTAGGTTTCCGACTTTTGGAACGACTGACTCTGATAATGCGTACTCATATCTTAAAGGACTTGCAGAATCCGCTAATATAGGGATGGTTATATTTGTGATGGGAGAACATAATTTTTGGCCTGATGTGTTTGAACGATTGTCTGGAGTCTCAAATATAATTGGGTTTTCTCCACCGGGAGGAGCAGATTCCTCAGATCAGATAGGTAAGGCTATACAGCATAGAGTACCAAATCGGTATATCTGGATAAATGAAAATGAACAGAGTGCTATGAAATCTTTCTCTAATGGTTGCGAGGGGTATACAACAGCAGTATCTTCAATAATTCCTAAATCTTGTAAGCAATTCTGGGACTATGGTGTTTCAGGAGACACTGATCAAATGCTACTAACATTCAATAAACTTATAAAGCCGATCATAAAGATACGTACTGTAGGTAAAGGATGCGAAATAGGTGGTATAAAGGTGGCTCTAGAAGCACTTGGTAGGTATGGCGGTCCTACTAGACTTCCTGAGTTTCAGGTATCAGAAGAAGATAGAAAGACTATCGTAGATATTTTAAGACAACATCCTGAGACCAAGGAACTGTTCTAAGTATAAAATACTAGTAAGTGGGCAACAATACTGTATAGACTTGTAGTATATAAATTCGGAGGTGTTCCATTTCATGAGTAAATTTAAGGTAGCACTGTTCACTAGTGGTAAAGCAGAAGGTCCAGTGCCTGATTGGGTGCCCGAATCTTTGCATAATGAAGGGATAGATTTAGTAGTAGGGGAATCAGAAGACTCAGAAGATATGTTAGAGCTATCTAGTGATGCCGATATTTTATGGATTTTTGGAGGTCAAAAGGTTAGTGTTGATGTATTGCCCAAAATGAGTAAATGTGGGGCGATTATACGAACAGGAAGTGGTACCGATAATATTCCTATACCTGAAGCTACGGATTTAGGGATTGTGGTTTGCAACACACCAGAAGCTCATGACGATGAAGTGTCTGATCATGCCATAGCATTACTTTTCGACCTAGTTAGAAGGTTGTCAGTTAACGACAGAACATTGCGAAGAGGGGTCTGGGATGTTCATTTAAATGAGCCTAATGCCCATGTCGGAGGTAGTACCATAGGTTTGGTTGGTTTTGGACATATAGCCCAGTTAGTGTCAAGAAAATTGGGTGGTTGGGATATGGATATACTTTGTTATGACCCGTACGTTTCTCCTGAGGAAATGTCTAGTCATGGAGTTATATCTTCTTCGTTCGAAGATATATTGGTTCGTTCAGATTTCATATCACTACACTGTCCACTCACAGAGAATACTCGTCATTTGATAGGTGAGGATGAGCTGCGAAAAATGAAGTCTACAGCCTTGTTAATAAACACTTCACGAGGTCCAGTGGTTGATGAGCAGGCGTTAGTAAAAGGGCTTAATGCGGGATGGATAGCAGGTGCGGGATTAGATGTTTTTGAAATTGAAGGACAGCAGGTTGTAGGTAATTCAGATGAAGGGGTTTCTACCTCATCTGTTCCAAATCCACTGCTGAGTATGGAGAATGTAGTTGCTACTCCACATATAGCAGGTGTTTCAGATAGATCGATAGACAAATGCTGGCACCTTTCGGTTGATAGTGCTATTGCTTTATCTAAAGGTTATTGGCCCAGATCATATGTAAATAAGAAAGTGAATCCTAAATGGGATTTGAACGTTTCTACTAGTTGATTTAGCCAGTTTAATGAAGCATTATGATTAGTTATCACTAGTGATAACTAATCATTTTTTGTATCTGGGAATTTTGATAACAGAAGTGTAAAAGTGGGTATTATAAGGATTAGCCCACCATATACGAAAGCACTTTGAATTCCGTATCTATCGGATATTATTCCAGCAATATATGGAGACAGTAAACTTATGAATCCAGCGCCGTATATTAATGATGTGACGGTAGATGAAGAGGCTCCCTTCGATGCATCAAGAGCTGCTGCTATCACTATGTGATGGAGTGAAAAAATCAGTGATCCTCGTATCAGGACCGCCACAAACAGCTGTATGCCAGGACGGACGACGCTAATAGCAAAGGCGGATACCATTGTGAGTGCTGTACCAGTGACTATTACTGGTTTACTACCCACTTTATCTGACATGAATCCCATGGCAGGTTGTGAAATTACACCGGAAAGTTGAGATGCTGCTAATAGTAATCCAATGGTTGTAGGGGAATAACCTAGATCATCTTGGAGATAAAGTGGTAGAAAATGCGCTACTGCTGATTCACCAAAATTTCTGAGAGCAGTTGTTAGTATCAAGATAAACAATATTTTGTTGCTAAAAAGGTTTAGGAGAGATGAGAAGTACTGATATAAAGACTGGACACCAGTATTATCTATTGATTTCCTGGAAGGAATTAGAACAAATATTACTATGCCTGCTATTATCGCAGGAATTAATCCAGCTTTAAGGACATCTCTCCATACCATTAAAGAGAGTAGTCCTGCCATCGTTACTGGACCTAAGACTTCCCCAAAATTAGCGGCCATGCCATGAAGTGATACGGCAAATCCTCTTCGATCCGGAAATCTTCTGGATAATTCTCCGATAGCAGGTGGATGGAACATTGCTGGACCTATTGCTGCAAAGAACATAATTGGGAGTATGGTAGAGTATCCAGGTGCAAATCCCATTAAAAACATCGAAACTCCCATGATCATCATGGATACTGTTAACATGACTCCGGCACGCTTACTGAAACGATCTCCTAGATATCCAGATACCATTGTTGCTGACCACCAGCCCAAATTACTGGCAGTTCCGAATAAACCGTGTTGAGATTTAGACAAATTTAAGTCGATAGTGATTTTTGGAATTATGAGTGTACTCTGACCAGACATGTATAGGTGTTTCAGGGCATGTGCAAAAACTATGGCACCGGCTACAGTTCCACGTCCGCTTCTTAGTTCATTTTCTATTGATGGATGGCTCATATTTTAATACGCATCTATTGGGTATCTACAAGGTTTATGTAACGTGATGGTTAAATTCCCACTAGAGATATGGGAACAGTATTTACAGGACATCGAGGGTTTCTATTGCGCTTCAAGTAAAAATCCTCTTATATGGTCTCTGTAACGCTGGTACAGGAATCCCATTACCATTAATAGAATTCCTAGTGATAAGTATGCGCCTACTCTATAACCCATATCGAGGGTGAATGTATCAACGATAAAAAGTTTTAAAACTGGTATCCCAAGTAGTGCTAGTCCAGCTAGCCTTACATTAAGTTTGCTTCGCATAATGCCAATTACCAATATCAAACTTGCATATATTGCCAGGAATAAACTCAGCGACAAGCTTTGTATGTGATCTTTTGCGTCAGTGCTTAAGTTTACGAGATCACTATCGACAGCTGAAAGGATTTCTGCGCTTAGTACCCAGATAGTGAGTAAATTAGCCACTATAACTAGAATTGGGATGACTATTCTATTTTCAATGATCATGAGCCAATTTCGGTAATCTTCAGGTATCACCAATTCTTTTGATCTATTGAGAAGATAAGCTGTAGCGTATAGAGCTGCAATGCTACTCGTAAACGCTAGCATCCTTACGTTGTAAATAACCCAATAAGGGGCGTCTAGAGTTGATTCTACACCTAGAAGTCGAATCGTTAACATTGTAAATACAGCCAATCCGATTACTCTAGGTTGCCAATACCCAAGTTTTATTGAGAGCACAAATGATACTAATCCGTGCGTTGCCCAGCCGATAGTTATCCATGGACCGTCAAATTGGATTGGTATAGCAATTACCAACAGTACTGAGCCTATTCCAGCTAACATTATCGTAAGGTTTATAGGTTCTTTAGACCGTAGGAATGATATGTAAGCGAGTCCAAAATAGAATAGCGCTAATATGAAAGTCCCAAGACCTTGCCAATGTTTAGCATCGTAGGTTTCAAAATTGTTAAAGCTTATTGAAAAATATACGGCAGCATTTAGTGTCATCAATAAGTAATCGATACTGTTGGGTGCCTTACGCCTTATGAAATGGAATAGAGTTGTCGCTCCAATAAAGGATAGAAAGATAACGGTTATAAATAACTGGTTAATAAATAGCGTGCCGTATGTACCATATTCTTCATGCCATATGCTAGCGCTAGCAATAGATGCTACAAATGCTAGCAGAGTAAACCATCTCCAATTCTTGAAAGTCGAAAGTACTATTACGGCGATGTTAACGATCAGAATGTATGCTATGAGGTAATTTCCGTCTGCTGCAGAGGGAGGACTATCTGACAGAGGTTCTTGAGACGGTGTTCCTAATAGGAACGGTGCGCTAAATGCTCCAATGATACCAATGATAGCAAGTGCCATAGAATTGTATTTCAACGCTAATACAGCAGAGATTATACTTATTAAGAAAAGTGCTATTACAGCAGGGATAGAATCGATAAGGTTGTATAGTCCTGACGCCGCAAAAACAGAAAGGTATAATATCGCTATCCCACCGCCGGATAAGGCCTGAGCATACGTCGAGTATTTTTGTTTCCAAACCTCCCCGAGTACTAGGAGCGATGTCCCGATAATAACACCAATCCCAACACGTGATATTTCATTAACCCAATTGTTGTCGAAAGCTAATTTAAGGAAGAATCCTATACCAATTATTAGTGCTATAACACCAACTCGAGCTAGCCAGTTACCTCCGAGTAGGAAATCTGCCACATCAGTTTTAGCTATACGATTGGTTGATTTTTGGGTATCAATCGACGCTGTGCTAGTTCTTGTGTAATCTACTTTATTTGGGATACTGGGAAGAGCTGATTTTTGGTGAAGTGACTCACGAATTTCCCTAAGTTCATGCCTGATAGACTGTATTTGTCTACTAAGTTCATATAGAGAATACTCTGTATCTGGTGATAGTTCGGTACCACATTTTGTACAAAATGTATTTGTTTCTGAATTTTGTGTTTTACATTTACTGCATATCATATGGTGGCTTTTCCATAGTCTAGATCATTTTTCCTATTAAAATCCCTATAAATGCAGCTGACAGTCCCAATATAACACTTCCCGTAATATTTAGAATGGCTACTTGCAAGTCTCCTTTTTCGAGTGCCTGTACAGTTGCTAAGCTTAATGTTGAAAATGTGGTATAAGAACCAAGGAATCCCACAGCAAAAAATATCCGCGTGCTCTCTGACCAACCGGAGTTAGATATTAGAATTCCAGTGAGTAAGCCTAGTAGGAACGAGCCGCTAATGTTAACAAACAGTGTTCCTATAACGGTAGACCCTAGTTGAATTAGTGCTATTCGGTCAATTCCATATCTAGAGATGGCCCCTAAAGCACCCCCTAGACCGACTAGCAGTATATGTGACATATCAATATACCCTCATGTAGATTCCACATTAGCCAATTTGACGAGAAGGTTTGTCATGGACTTTTCAAATTGGTTTTGTTGCCACTTTCTCACGTCATCACCTTTGCATTCGATGGTTAAAGAATTTGGATTTTTGGCTAATCTTTGTAGGCTTACCATGGGCCATAAAAGTCCTGATTCTACAGATAGAATTTTTGACCAATTATCCCTCCATTCTTTTAATGATTTTAGATTATCTTTGACGCTATTAAGTTCTTTTTGATTAAGATTTTGTTTTTGACTATGGGTTTTTGCAGGTCGTTTTATAGGTGTCGTTTCCAGTCCTGTATGAATTGCCTTCTTTAATCGTGTTAGAGAGGATCCGTATGAATATTTTCCCAATCCTTTAAGTTTTGGTATCTCACTTAGTTTGGAACTTGATAATGCAACTATTACAGAATCAGTGAATATCTTGAAAGGCGGTCGGTCATTTAAGATCGCTTCATTTTCACGGAATTCGTATACGGATTTTAACACAGAAAGTTGTTGGCCTTTTAGTATTCCACTTCCTTTAACAGAGAGGAATTTATATTCTGGATTGGGCAGTTCATATTTCACATTTGTTAATCTTTCACATTCCTCTAGAACCCATGTTATTCTGCCGAGTGAATTAAGTTTCTCATAAAGAATATTTTTTAGACTGTGTAGATAACGAACATCATCGGCGGCATAATTTAACAGGTCATTTTTTAAAGGTCGTTGTGACCAATCTGCACGCTGCAATTTCTTATCCTTATTTATGACTATTTTCATGTATTCACTTAACACGGCTGCTAATCCTCTTTTATCGGATCCCAGGAATGAGGCTGCTATACTCGTGTCAAACATGTTATTTACATGGAATCCCCATTCACGGCCCATACTACGTACATCGTAGTCAGCTGAATGAAATATCTTTTGTACTGAACCTTCCTCTAATAGCTTACCGAGTTGTGTAAAATCTTTTATGGATAATGGATCTACTAGGAAAATGTGATCTAACGTAGAGATTTGAAATAAGCATATTCTCTCAGGATAGTGGTAAAATCCATTAGATTCGAGGTCTATAGCGACCTGGGATTCGGCTAGTGTCAAACTGATTATTTCTTGAAACCTTTTATCCGTCTCAACAATTTCTACGGCTTGATGATGTTTCAGTTGAACTCCTTTAGCATTATTTATGCTATTTTGTGATGGTATTAGATGTGTTATTAGCACCTGTGGATATTTTGGAAACTAATATGTCTAATGCCGTTTCTTCATCCGTGCTAGAAGTTTTAATACACAAGTCAGTTTCTATTAGAAGCTTGTGGATGTGAAAAAGTTCTTGTGAAGTGAACTTAGTAGATTGCTCCATTGTTTTTCGGAGCGGATATCCTGATAAACCGATTTTTGTTGCATGCTCTCGTTCAGGTATATTTCTGGATTTCAAGTCTTTAGCTATGATTAATAACCTGACCTGCCGAGCTACCATAGATAACAAATATGTTGCTGCACTTCCTGATTCAAGTAGATTATGAATTAGATTTAAAGCTAGTCCTGTCTTTCCTTCAAATATAGCGTCAATTGCAGCAAAAATGTTAGACTCTCTGGTATAAGAGACCATTATTTCAACGTCTTTTTTCAGTATTTCGTCGCCTCCTTTGTATGCAACAAGCTTATCCAGTTCATTTGCAATTGTTCTTAGGTCTGGTCCAATAGTTGAGGTAAGTGATTCCACCGCATCTGCATTGATTGTCGACTTTAATTTATTAACTCTTTCAAAGATCCATTTTCTTACCCCTTCAGGGGTTGGAGTAGGGAAACTAATCACTTTTAGTTGATCTTTTATAGATAAAAATAATGGATTAGTTGTACTTAATGTTCCATCAACGAACACAATGTCAGTGGAAGGTGGTGAAGTTTTTAGGCACTCATCTAATCCATCCCATTCGCCGACGTCAAGTTTTTTAGATCTGCGAGATTTCGACGACCATTGTTTTTCAAATTTTGACACAAGATTTTTAACTATAACAGTGCGCTTAGATGATAAAAACGGTGTTGTGTTACACGTGTGAATTAGTTGATCTATCCCAATGGTATTACCATCTAGGACCGTGACATTAGCATCTTTGAAATCGTTATCATCTAGGGATTCCGTGATGGATTTCAAAGCTTCATCTCGTGAGAAGTCATCATCACCGAATAGTATATAGTGCATATCTTCCTGACTCTAGGCTATCGATTTATCTTGCCGTGATATTGTATATTACTCCGACTATGTGAAGGTTAATCAAATTGATTTATCTGTTGGAGGGACTAGTTTTATATCTTTGGTAAGCTGTATATGCCAGCTATAATTATAAGAGTGATGTTCCATTGTTCAGTTTAAGGAGCAGTTTAGATTTATGTTGAGGATATTATTTTCGTTCATAACGATGAGCGGGATCCCAAGACTTCTTTACAGGCTAATATTCGATAAACGTGTATCATCGAAACTGAAGCTAATACCAATTCTGGCAATACTGTACGTATTGTTGCCGACGGATTTTTTGTTAGATGCACTTCCGTTAATAGGTAGAATAGATGACATTTTCCTACTAGTACTTGGAATTATATTATTCTTGGTTATGGTTCCGAAAGAAATCGTAAGAGACCATCTAGGAACTCGTGGAAAATCCACCTTAGATAACGAAGAGTCAGATGCGCGGAACGAGAAAATCATAGATGGTGAATATACTATTACAGATGATGACAAGCCTGAAGAACGAGATTCTCGAAATTAACATATGGGTGTGATGTTCAAAGCCAGTAGGGTTCTTAAGCAGTATAAGTATTGGTGGAGATAGGGGGACTCGAACCCCCAACCTCGGCATTGCGAACGCCGCGCTCTCCCAGTTGAGCTATATCCCCACAAACTATGAGTAAACAGATAATTATAACGTTGACGAAATCTGTTTATTAGTGACTTAGATACCTATTTTAGACAGAAATTCCGGGAGTCCTTTGGCACCCATGTCAACCTTGTACGTACATCCTGCCTCAGGACCATTTTTTTCTCTCTCATGTCCCCCTGCAGTCGCTACATACATGTCAGTGTATCCGACTCCTCCGAAAGTTACACTTGCTACAGCTTCTGTTGGAAATTCCACTTTTCGAATAAAATCACCGTTGGGCCTATAGCCAAAAACTCCATATCCACCCCAATTGGCAGACCATATGTTACCCTCACTATCTACAGTCATTCCGTCCATAGATCCTTCAACATCGGATCTGATCAAGACTTGCCTATTGGATATCTCTCCTGTTGACTGATTATAGTCGAATACATCTATACCTTCGATTGAGTCAGTGTAGTACATCTTATTTTTTTCTAAATTGAAACCCATACCGTTTGATATTCCTACGTTATCCACAACTTTGGTAAGGGAACCATTACGGTCCAATCTGTACAAACGACCTAGTGAAACACCTTGGTCAGATTCTTCAAGAGCAATTGTTCCACAAAAAACTCGACCTTCTGGATCAGCTATTACATCGTTGAATCTGAACTTTTCTTCACCCTCAATACAGTCGACTATGTTGGTTAAAACCCCATCCTTTAGGGTGGCTATTCTCCCATGTTCCATGAAAAGCAGGATTGACCCATCAGCTTGGAATGCAAAACCACCAACGATATCTCCTTCGTAAAACTTTTTATGAATTCCGCTTGAAGGATCGTACCTATAAATCAGTCCAGCGGGTATATCTGCCCAATATAATATATTTTCGACTGGGTGCCACAGAGGATTTTCACCAACTTCGCAAGAGTAGTCAGCAATCAATTCGGGTTGCATTTTGTAGACTCCTTAGTATCTTGGACAACTCATTATAACCGTGTGTAATTATCTAGGATACTCTGTTTATGTATCTTCAGACTTTACTCCCTAATAAAATCAGGCTCTCATGAATGTTTCATTATATGTAACGTGAGGCAAAATAAGCGTATATCTTATATAACTGCGCTTAGTCCACCATCTATGTTTACCGCCGAACCTGTTATATAACTAGCCTGTTTGGACACTAAAAACGAAATCATGTCTGCGGCTTCGTATGCTTCACCAACACGTCCGATTGGTACACTATTTCCCATATCTTTGTACCAGTCAGAAAGAGATGTTTCAGGAATATTTGTGATTTTCTCCATACCTTTACGGTCGTTCTGGCCACTCTTAATGAATCCTATACATACAGTATTTACTAATATGTTATGAGATGCATATTCTTTAGAAAGTGCTTTGGTTGCTGCTATTCCTGCAGCCCTTGTTACAGAGGCGGGGAGAGATCCTGAACCGGGAGCTTTAGCATCTATGTTTGTAACTATTATGATTCTTCCGCCACCCTGTTTTTTCATTTGAGGTAGTATTTTTCGAGCAAGGCGTATTGTGGCATACAACTTTACGTTAATATCTTTTTCCCAGTCATTATCATCTAGTAAAGCGAACGGTTGAACTGCCCCCTGCCCAGCATTACTAATCAGTATGTCAATTTTCCCATACTCGCTTACAACTTCATTAACTAAGGCATCTAATTGTGATGGGTCGGAGACATCGGTAGGTATAGCAAGTACCTGCATATTTGAAATATTGGATATTTCATCAGCGGCTTCGCGTAGAATGTCAGGTCTTCTCGCACAAATAACCACATTCGCCCCTTCAGTGGCTAGTCTAACTGCTGTCGCTTTCCCTATGCCTTCGCTACCTCCGGTAATTAAGGCAACTTTTCCTTGTATACCTAAATCCAAATGCCTATCCTCACTTTTTCGAAAATTCCGGATTTAGAAAATAAATGTTTCGCCATCGGCTACATATTTCTTACACACGTCAGTATCTAGTTCAATACCCAATCCAGGATTTTCTCTCAGCGTGAGGTAACCATTTTCAATGTTGCCCACATTATCTTTAACCAATTTTTTAACCCACGGTGAACCTTGGAAATGGCATTCTAGTCCAATAAAATTTGAACTAGCTGCAGCTACATGTCCTGCAGCTATAGTTGCTACTATTCCACCATTATTGTGAATTGCTATAGGCATGTAATTTAGATTTGCATAATCGGCGATCTTCCGCGTTTCGTGGATTCCGCCTGTGAAAAGTACATCAGGATGAATAATGTCACATGCTCTTCGATTAATAAATAGTTTAAATTGTTCAGCTGTAAACATTTCTCCAATACATATAGGTATCGGACTTTTTTCTTTCACTTCAGCTAATCCGTCAGGATCTGTGAGTGGTGTGGGGTCTTCTAGCCAAAAAGGCTTAAGATGAGCTAGTTCATTTGTGATACGAATAGCAGAAGGTATGTCATAGTGCCAGTGACAATCTAGGGCTATCTCCACGTCCCAGCCTACTTCTTCTCTAACGGTACTGATTCTTTCGACTATCTGGTTCAGTTGTTTTGCGGATATAGATCTATTCCAGGGATCTCCATTAGGGTCAGGAGCTGTATAGTCCAGATCAAATTTTATGTGTGTGTAACCTTCCTTAATACAATTTTCTGCTAATAACTTCCATTGATCCAAGTCATCAATTAGGCTAGGTGAACTTCTATCAACGTATATCAATATCTGATCACGATATTTACCACCTAGTAGGTTGTACACAGGTGTG
>CEVA01042053.1_pt1 | contig 36228 bp, 42 predicted proteins | sample 361521 | NCBI WGS metagenome assembly CEVA01 (sample SAMEA2622823, study PRJEB7988) | marine metagenome | isolation source: saline water (ENVO:00002010), including | reverse complement strand
TTATGGCGCAAGCCATCGGGGGTTCGAATCCCTCCCCCTCCGCCATGGCGGGTGCTTGGAGCGGTGGAATGGATTTAATGAAACACGAACGCGTTTAATGGCATTGCAGGATAACAACACCGAGGCAGAGGCGGTACCGCAGGGCGAGCCCGAGGCGCAGGCCACGCCGCCGCCGGCTGAGGCCAAGCCCGCGCCCACGACGGTCAATGCACCGGCCGCCAAAGCGGGTACGGTGCAGCCGGAAGGTGATGCCGCGGAGGAGCAGGGCTCGGGGACGTCCGCCGATGGTGGCGGCACGGGCATGTACATTTTCCTCGGGGTGCTGTTGGCACTGTTCGCGTTCCTGTGGTATCGCGGCCACTTGCAGGCGTTTCGTCGGTACGTGGCGGAGACGCGAGAGCAGTTGCGCAAGTGCACTTGGCCAACGCGGGATGAATTATACCAGCACACCGTCGTGGTGTTGTTGTCGTCGATGCTGATGGGCGTCTTCACGGTGACGTCGGATCAGGTGGCGGCGGGGCTGATTTGGGATTTGCTGCTGGACGTGCCCACGAGCGTGTTCAGCAAGTTGTTTGGCTAAAGGAAAACGGGACATGAGCAGCAGCCAGTGGTTTGTTTTACAGACGCTCTCCGGACAGGAGAAGAAGGTGAAGGACAGCCTCGAGAAGCGCATTCCCGTGGAGGAGATGGGCGAGTTCATCAACGAGGTGCTGGTGCCGGAGGAGAAGGTGGTTGAGGTGCGCAACGGCAAAAAGAGCGTGACGCCCCGCAAGCTTTTCCCGGGCTACGTGTTTGTGAACATGGTGCTGTACGATGAGGAGAAGCGGATCATCGAAAAGCCGTGGTACTTCATCCGCAACACGCAGGGCATCACGAAGTTTGTGGGGGGCGACCATCCGCAGCCGACGCCGCAGCGGGAGATTGATGACATCAAGTCGCGCATCGACGAGAGCGAGGACACGGAGCGGCCGCGCGTGGAGTTTGAGCTGAACGAGACAGTGAAGATCAACGATGGACCGTTCCTGAACTACAACGGCGTGGTCGAGGAGATCGACACGGATCGCGGCAAACTGAAGGTGACTATTAACATCTTTGGACGGAACACGCCGGTGGAACTGGAGTTCTGGCAGGTGGAGAAAACCTAAACATAAAACAGGATTTAAAGACATGGCGGAAAAGGAAGTTGTAGGCGAGATCAAGCTACAGGTGGACGCGGGACAGGCGACGCCGGCGCCGCCGGTGGGCCCCGCGCTGGGCCAGCATGGCGTAAACATCGGCGAGTTCGTGAACCAGTTCAACGCGCGTACCAAGGACCAGATTGGTCTGAAGCTGCCGGTGGTGATCTCGGTGTACAAGGATCACTCCTTCAGCTTTGTCATCAAGAGCCCGCCGGCGGCCGTGCTGCTCAAGAAAGCTGCGGGCATTGCCAGTGGCAGCGGTGAGCCGAACAAGGAAAAGGTGGGCCGCGTGACTCGCGCCCAAGTGGTGGAGATCGCCAAGACCAAGATGGAAGATTTGAATGCTCGGACCGAGGAGGCGGCCTGCCGCATCATCGAGGGCTCCGCGCGGAGCATGGGCATTGAGGTGAGGTAACAACCAACCGGCGGGAGGGCTTGAAATACCCGTTAAAACCGCGAACAAAAAATGGCTAAACCAGGAAAACGATACAAGCAGGCCTTGGAAAAGGTGAATGGCGATGAGCCGCGCGCATTGGCGGATGCGGTGGCCCTATTGGCAGCGCAACCCAAGGCGAAATTTCGCGAGTCGGTGGACCTTAGCTTCTGTCTCGGAGTGGACCCACGGCACTCGGACCAGATGGTGCGAGGCACGGTGGATCTTCCTCATGGCTCCGGCAAGACCCAGAAGATCGTGGTTTTCTGCCAAGACGGCCCGGCGGCGGATGCCGCGCGCGAGGCTGGTGCGGATGAAGTGGGGTTGGACGACCTCATCAAGCGCGTGTCCGGGGGCTGGACGGATTTTGACGTGGCGATCGCGACTCCGGAGGCGATGGCCGAGGTGCGTAAGTTGGGCCGCATCCTGGGACCGCGCAACCTGATGCCGACGCCGAAGAACGGCCGCGTAACCGATGACGTGGCCGCGGCGGTGGGTGCCGCGCAGGGCGGCCGTGTGGAGTTCAAGGTGGACAAGACCTCCAATCTACATGTGCTGGTGGGCAAGGCGGATTTCCCCGCGGAACATTTGGAGGGCAACGCCAAGGCGGCGATTGACGCGGTGCAAAAGGCGCGACCCTCAAGCGCGAAAGGCGCGTATATCAAGAGCTGCACGATCTCGACCACGATGGGGCCGGGCGTGCGGGTGAACGTGAAGGAAGTTTAAAAGGGATCCTGGACATGCGCGAAGAGAAAAAGTTTCTAACCAGTGAGTATGTGGCCCGGCTGAATGCATCGCCGTACTTCATCGTGGCGGACTACACGGGCATGACGGTGGCGGAGTTCAACGAGCTGCGCAACCGGTTGATGGAGGCGGGTGCGGAGGTGCACGTGGTAAAGAATACCATCTTCAAGATCGCGTGCACGGAGGCAGGCATCGCCGAGTTGAACGGCGCGTTGGCGGGCCAGTTGGCGGTGGTGACTGGCGAGACGGAGATGGCCGGCGCGGCGAAGGTGGTGAAGAATTTTGCTCGTGAGTTTGAGCGGCCGGAGGTGCGATTCGGTTACCTGGGCGAGGAGCGCCTGGAGGCGGATGACGTGAAACGGCTGGCGGACCTGCCGTCGCTGGACGTGCTGCGGGCACAGTTGTGCGGTGTTATCCAGGCACCGGCAACGCAACTGGCGCGGCTGATCCAGACGCCGGCGAGCATGGTGGCTCGGGCGCTGCAGGCGCGCGTGGACAAGGAACAGGGCTGAGGAATTTGAATGAATCTTGCCGGGCCCCGGTGGGCGCGGCGATTGACAACAATAAGGTAAATCGTCGATGGGCTGGCTGGCCCGTTGAAATTCCCCGCGGCTGCGGGGGGCGACGAGACCGGAAAGGAAAGACAAGACAATGGCAGATCTGGAAAAGATCGTGGAAGACCTGAGCAGCCTGACCGTGATGGAAGCGGCTGATCTGGTGAAGCAACTGGAAGAGAAGTGGGACGTGAGTGCGGCGGCGCCGGCAGCGGTGGCCGTGGCGGGTCCTGCGGCGGGCGGCGACGATGGCGGCGCGGAGGAGAAGACCTCCTTTGACGTAGTGCTGACCGGGTTGGCCGACGCGAGCAAGAAGATTTCCGTCATCAAGGCGATCCGCGGCGTGAAAGCCGGCTTGGGCCTGAAGGAGGCCAAGGAACTGGTTGAGGGCGCGCCGCAGGCGGTGCTCGAGGGCGCCAGCAAGGATGACGCCGAGAAGGCGCAGAAGGACCTCGAAGAGGCCGGCGCCACGGTGGAATTGAAGTAACTGGATTTCCGGCGGACGGCTGTGCCCGTCCGCCGGGCCGGGGACACAACCGCGTCCTGGACGCGGCCTTTTAAGGGAACGGGAGTCGGCCTTGCCCGTGTAAAGAGGAGGCCGGGTGCACGCAGCGCCGCGCCGTGAGGCGGGGACGAATGGGAAAGACATGGCAACCAAGCAGATCGATCGCAAGTACTTCGGTAAAATTGAGGAGGTCATCGAGCCGCCGAACCTGATTGAGATTCAAGTCGCGTCGTACCGCGATTTTCTCCAGATCGGCGTGGACCTCGGGAAACGCAAGAATTCCGGCTTGGAGGCGGTGTTTCGGGAGGTTTTCCCCATCGAGAGCTACGATGGGACGATCCATCTGGACTACGACCATTACGAGCTGAACGAGCCAAAGAAGACTTGGCTGGAGGCATTGCGTGAGGGCGAGACCTACGGGGCGGCGCTTTACGTGACCTTTAATTTAAAGGAAGCCCGGGGAGTTAAGCAGGAGAAGGTGTTCATGGGCGAAATGCCGCTGATGACGCCCTCGGGCAGCTTCGTGATCAATGGCGCGGAGCGGGTGGTGGTCAGCCAGTTGCACCGTTCGCCGGGCCTAGCGTTTGAGGCTTCCACGCATCCGAATGGCAAGACGCTGCACTCGTTTCGCATTATCCCGGATCGCGGTTCGTGGTTTGAGACGCAATTCGACACGAATGATCTGCTGTATGTTTATCTGGACCGCAAGAAGCGTCGGCGCAAGTTTCTCATTACCACCTTCTTTCGTGCACTGTGTTTCCTGACGGATGACGGCGCGAAGGGAACGGACGGCGAGATCTTGGAGATGTTCTATGACATTCAGGAACTCAAGCTGAAGGCGGCGGAGAAGATTGACAACCTGCAGGATTACGTGTTGATCGAGGACGCGGTGGATGAGGCCAAGAACCTCATCGTCGCGCGCGCGTTTGAGCCGCTTTCCAAGGCGGTCCTCAAGCAGGTGGCCTCGGTGGGCATGGAAACGATCCGCGTAGTGGACACCTCGGTGGACGAGGGGATCGTGATCAAGTGCATGAAGAAGGATCCGACGCACAACGAGGAGGATGCGTTGAAGGAGATTTACGGGCGGTTGCGCCCCGGCGACCCGCCCACGGCGGCGAACGCGCGTGCGCTGCTCAAGCGCCTGTTCTTTGATCCCAAGCGTTATGATCTGGGCCGCGTGGGCCGGTACAAGATCGAACAGAAGCTTGGAGTGAAGGATCCGGATGAAAGCCGGGTGTTGACCCGTCAGGACTTGGCGGAGGCGACGCGTTACCTGTTGAAACTGAAGATGGGCGAAGGCGTCTTGGACGACATCGACCACTTGGGTAGTCGGCGTGTCCGGACGGTGGGCGAGTTGATTGCCAATCAGTGCCGCGTGGGCTTGGCCCGCACGGAGCGACTGGTCAAGGAGCGCATGACTTTGTTCGATCAAGAGAGCGACACGATGACGCCGGCCAAGCTGGTGAATCCCAAGGCACTCTCGGCGGTGATCCGCGACTTTTTCGGGCGCAGCCAGCTCAGCCAGTTCATGGACCAGATCAATCCGCTGGCGGAGACGACGCACAAGCGGCGCCTGTCCGCACTGGGCCCGGGCGGTCTTTCCCGCGAGCGCGCGGGCTTTGAGGTGCGCGACGTGCATCCCAGCCACTACGGCCGCATTTGCCCGGTGGAAACGCCGGAAGGCCCGAACATCGGCCTGATCGCGAGCTTGGCGACATTTGCTCGCGTGAACGAATTTGGCTTCATCGAGAGTCCCTATCGGAAGGTGGTGAAGGGCAAGCTGTCCGGTGAATTGGAATACCTGACGGCTGACCGCGAGGAACTGTTTACCATCGCACAGGCCAACGCGCCTTTCGATAACAATGGCAAGTTTTTAAACGAATACGTCACCTGCCGGCGCAAAGGCGAATTCATAGATGTGGTGCCAACGGACGTGGACTACATGGACGTGAGCCCCAAGCAGTTGGTCAGTGTGGCGGCGGGCCTAATCCCGTTCCTGGAGCACGATGACGCGAACCGCGCGTTGATGGGTTCGAATATGCAGCGTCAGGCCGTGCCATTGTTGATCACGGAAGCGCCGTTTGTGGCCACGGGCATGGAGGGCCGCGTGGCGCGCGACTCGCGTGCGGTGATCATTTCCGAGGTGGCCGGCAAGGTGGCCTCGGTGGGTGGTGGTCGAGTGATCATCACCAAGGACGGCGGTCTGCCTGAGGGCAAGCGTAAGTTTAAGCACGATCCCGAGAGCGGCATGTGGGTGTACGACCTGCGCAAGTTCATGCGTTCCAACACCGCCACCTGCATCAACCAGAAGCCGCTGGTCCAGAAGGGCCAGTCGGTCAAGAAGGGGCAGGTGATTGCCGATGGTCCGGCGACGGAGTTTGGCGAGCTGGCGCTGGGGCGTAACGTGCTCTGCGCGTTCATGCCTTGGAACGGCTACAACTTTGAGGACGCGATCATGATCAGTGAGCGCGTGGTGAAGGATGACGTTTACACTTCCATTCACATTGATGAATTCGAGGTGGGCGCGCGCGACACCAAGCTGGGCCCCGAAGAGATCACACGTGACATCCCGAATGTCGGCGAGGAGGCGCTGGCGGATCTTGGGGCGGACGGGGTCATCCGCGTTGGCGCGGAGGTGAAGCCCGGGGACGTGCTTGTGGGCAAGATCACGCCGAAAAGCGAGACGGAGCTGGCGCCGGAAGAGCGCCTGCTGCGCGCCATCTTTGGCGAGAAGGCCGCGGACGTAAAGGATACCTCGCTCAAGGTGCCCAGTGGCACTTACGGCATCGTGATGGACGTAAAGGTTTCGTCCAAGCACGAGAAGGGTGCCAGCAAGGCCGCGATCAAGAAGGGCGAGAAATCCCTGCAGGACGATCACAAGAAGAAGATGGTCGACCTACAGGAGCAATTGACCGAGGCACTTTCGAATATCCTGCTGGGTGAGAAGATTCCGCTGGATGTGGTGAACAGCGAGACGGGCGAGATCATCATCCCCGCCAACCGCAAGATTACCAAGACGCTGCTGCGAAAGCTGGCGAGTGTCTATGACCGCATCGAGATTGATCCCTCGCCGATCCGCAACAAGATCAACGAGATTCTCGGCGCCTTCAACAAGCGCTTTGAGGAGTTGAAGATGCAGCAGGACGACGAGAAAAGCCGCGTCGAGCAGGGCGTGGAGGTGGATCCCGGCGTCGTCAAGCAGGTGAAGGTTTACATCGCCAGTAAGCGCAAGCTTTCCGTGGGCGACAAGATGGCTGGCCGGCACGGCAACAAGGGCGTTGTGGCCCGCATTGTGCCGGAAGAGGACATGCCGTATCTCAAGGACGGCACGCCGGTGGACATTGTGCTTAATCCACTGGGCGTCCCCAGCCGCATGAACGTGGGTCAGGTTCTGGAGACTCACTTGGGCTGGGCGGCCAAGGTGCTGGGCATGAACTTTGCCACGCCGGTCTTTGACGGCATCCCCGAGGTGGACATTCGCGATTACCTCAAGCAGGCCGGTGACCAGTTGAAGGGCGACGTGGGCTTCAACCTCGTGGGCGAGAACGGCAAGGCGCGCCTCTACGACGGCACGACCGGCGAGCCGTTCGATCAGGAGGTTGTGGTGGGCTACATCTACATCATGAAACTTGCCCACCTCGTGGCAGACAAGATCCACGCCCGCGCGGTGGGCCCCTACAGTCTCGTCACCCAGCAGCCGCTGGGCGGCAAGGCGCAGTACGGCGGCCAGCGTTTCGGCGAGATGGAGGTCTGGGCCATGGAAGCCTACGGCGCGGCGTACACGCTACAGGAGCTGCTGACCGTCAAGTCCGACGACGTGGCGGGCCGCACGCGTATCTACGAGAGCATCGTCAAGGGCGACAACTCGCTGGATGCCTCCGTGCCGGAATCGTTCAACGTACTGGTGAAGGAGATGGAGTCCCTCGGCATGGAGGTGAAGGTGGGCTACACCAACCCCGTGGAGGACACTCAGGAAGCCGACGACACGCTCGCGGCCCTGGCCAGCTAACCGAAATCTTTTAAAGTATTTAAAAACTATGAGCAACAGAACTTCCGCACGCGAACTGCTGGGCTTGGAGAAGGTCAACTTTGTTGACTACGTGGGCATCAGTGTCGCTTCGCCGGAATCCATCCGGCGTTGGTCCAAGGGTGAGGTCAAGAACCCCGAGACCATCAACTACCGCACATTCAAGCCGGAGAAAGGCGGCCTCTTCTGCGAGCGCATCTTTGGCCCGGTCAAGGACTGGGAATGTTCGTGCGGCAAGTACAAGCGCATCAAGTACAAGGGTGTGGTGTGTGACCGCTGCGGTGTCGAGGTGACGCTGGCCCGTGTGCGCCGCGAGCGCATGGGTCACATTGAACTGGCGGTGGCGGCTTCGCACATCTGGTTCTTCAAGTGCATGCCCTCGCGCATTGGCCTGATGCTGGACATGACGGGGCGGCATCTGGAGCGCGTGATTTATTACGAGGATTACTTGGTCATCGACCCCAAGGATACGCCGCTGGAGCGCAACCAGTTGTTGACCGAGGCGGAGTTCCTAGAGGCGGAGGAGACCTACGGCTTTGACGCGTTCACCGCCAAAATGGGCGCGGGCGCGGTGCGCGAGGCGCTGGAGTTGATCGACTTGGAGGCCGGCGTGGAGGAGCTGCAGGAAGCGATGACACAGACGCGCAGCAAGCAGATCCGCAAGAAACTCGCCAAGCGCATCAAGCTGTTTAACGGCTTTATCGAGTCCGGCGCGCGACCGGAATGGATGATCCTGACCGTGTTGCCGGTCATACCGCCGGATCTTCGCCCGTTGGTGCCGCTGGAAGGCGGCCGCTTTGCGACCTCGGATTTGAACGACCTGTACCGACGCGTGATCAACCGCAACAATCGATTGAAGAACCTGATGCAGTTGAAGACCCCGGAGGTCATCATCCGCAACGAGATGCGCATGCTCCAAGAGGCGGTGGATGCGTTGTTCGACAACGGTCGCCATGGCCGTGGCGTGACCGGTGCGGGCAATCGCGCGCTCAAGTCATTGTCGGACATGCTCAAGGGCAAGGGCGGCCGGTTCCGTCAGAATCTGCTTGGCAAGCGCGTGGATTACTCTGGTCGCTCGGTGATTGTCATTGGCCCGGAACTGAAACTCAACCAGTGTGGTCTGCCCAAGAAAATGGCGCTCGTGTTGTTTGAGCCGTTCATCATTCGCCGTCTGAAGGAACTGGGCTATGTGCACACCGTGCGCTCGGCCAAGAAGCTGATCGAGCGGCAGACCACCGAGGTGTGGGATGTGCTGGAAGACGTGACCAAGGGCCACCCCGTGATGCTCAACCGTGCACCCACGCTGCACCGCCTCTCGGTGCAGGCGTTTGAGCCGGTGCTCATCGAGGGTGAGGCCATTCGCGTACACCCGTTGGTTTGCACGGCCTACAACGCGGACTTTGATGGCGACCAAATGGCTGTCCACGTTCCATTGTCGGTTGAGGCGCAGATGGAGACGCGCCTGTTGATGATGGCGCCCCTGAACATTTTCAGCCCCTCCAGCGGCAGGCCGATTATGACGCCGACTCAGGACATTACGCTGGGCTGCTATTATCTTACGGCCGATCCTCGCGAAGTTCCAGGCAAGCCGAAAAAGAAGAAGGAAGAGCGTTTGCCGTTGTTCGGCAGCAAGGACGAAGTCTTCTTTGCCCTAGACGATGGGGCGATTACCACCCACGCGCGGATTCGTTTGGCCAATCCCTGCCGCGGCAAGGAGACTGTTTACGGCGATAGTGAGGCCAAGGTGATCGAAACCACGGCGGGTCGTGTGGTGTTCAGCGAGATTTGGCCGGAAGAGTTGGGCTTCGCTAATTTTGCCGTGGGGAAGAAACAACTCGGCGATTTGATCTGGAATTGCTACACGCAAGCCGGCCAAGAGAGGACGGTGGGAACTCTGGACAAGCTCAAGGAGTTGGGCTTCCGCGAAGCGACGCGTGCGGGTGTGTCGATTGGCATCGATGACATGATTATCCCGAAGGAGAAGAACCAGGAGATCAAGGCCGCACAGAAGGAAATCGAGGATGTTGAGAAGCAGTACCGCAAGGGTGTGATCACGCCGGGTGAGCGTTACAACAAAATCATCGACATCTGGACGCATGCAACTGACAAGATTTCCAATGTGATGCTGCGCACTCTGGAGGACAACCAAGGTAAGGATGAATACAACCCCGTCGCGCTCATGGTGGACTCCGGTGCACGCGGCAACCGCCAGCAGGTGCGCCAGCTCGCGGGTGTTCGCGGCCTGATGGCCAAGCCTTCCGGTGACATCATCGAGAAACCCATCCTCTCAAACTTCCGCGAGGGGTTGACCGTTCTGGAATATTTCATCAGCACGCACGGCGCGCGTAAGGGGTTGGCGGATACGGCGCTCAAGACCGCGGATTCTGGCTACATGACGCGCAAGCTTGTGGACGTGGCGCAGGATGCCATAATTCGCGAGGCGGACTGCGGCACCACCAACGGAATCTGGCTGGAGGCCATTTTCGAGGGTGAGGAGGAAGTCGTGAAGCTCGGCGACCGGTTGGTGGGACGTACGGCCTGCGAGAGCATTCAAAACCCCATCAGCCCGGACGAGTACCTCATCCGATCCAACAAGGAAATCGACGAAGACGCCGCGGATCGCATCGAGGATGCTAACATTGACCGAGTGAAAGTCCGTTCGGTGTTGACCTGCGACACCAAGCACGGCGTTTGCATGTCCTGTTATGGCCGCAATCTTGCCACCGGCGGCAATGTGCAGCCCGGAGACGCGGTGGGCATCATCGCCGCGCAATCGATCGGCGAGCCTGGCACACAGTTGACCATGCGCACCTTCCACATTGGTGGCACGGCGTCGTCGGTGTTTAAGCAGCCGCAAATCAAGTCCAAGCAGGGTGGCACGGTGAGGTACAACGAGCTGCGTTGTGTGGAGCTGGAGGACGGCAGCAACATTGTGTTGAACAAGAATGGTTCCGTGACCGTGCTGGACGCCAAGGGACACGAGGTTGAGGATTACGACGTGCCCATCGGCGCGGTGATCACCGTGCCCAACGGCGGCAAGGTGAAGAAGGATGTAACCTTCATCCAGTGGGATCCGTACAATGTGCCCGTGCTGTCCGAGAAGGGCGGCAAGATCAGATTCCACGACATCATCGAGGGCGTGACCATGGAACAGGAGGTCGACCCCACGACCGGTCAGGATTCAATGGTCATCATCGATCACAAGGAGGATCTGCATCCGCAGATCATCATCGCTGACACCAAAGGCAAGGTCGTGGCGAATTATCCCATTCCGTCGGGCGCGCACATCCAAGTGGATGAAGGCGACCGCATTGAGGCGGGCACGCTTCTGGCCAAGACGCCACGCAAGACCTCCAAAACCAAGGATATCACCGGCGGTCTGCCGCGGGTGGCCGAATTGTTCGAGGCGCGCCGTCCGAAGGACGCGGCGGAGATCGCGCGTATAGATGGCGCCGTTGACTTTGGACCCACTGTCCGTGGCAAGCGGTCGATCATCGTTCGTGATGACGCCGGTGAGGAAGAGGAGCATCTCATCCCCATCGGCCGCCACGTGATCGTCTTCAAGGGCGATTTGGTGAAGAAGGGCCAGCAACTTACTGAGGGGCCGGTCGTGCCGCACGACATCCTCGAGGTGTGTGGTGTGCAGGCGCTGCAGGAGCATCTGGTCAACGAGGTGCAGGAGGTTTATCGCCTGCAGGGTGTGACCATCAACGACAAGCACATCGAGATGATTGTGCGCCAGATGCTGCGCAAGGTACGCGTTACCGAGCCGGGCGACACCACTTTCCTCTGGAGCGAACAGGTCGACAAGCTGGCGTTCGAGGAGGAAAACCAGCGCGTCGAGGAGATGGGCGGCCAGCCCGCGGAGGCGGTGCCCGTGTTGCTGGGTATTACCAAGGCGAGCATCGAAACCGAGAGCTTCCTGTCCGCGGCGTCCTTTCAGGACACCACGCGAGTGCTTACCGAGGCGGCCACCTTGGGCAAGCGCGACTACCTGCGCGGCTTCAAGGAGAACGTAATCATGGGCCACATTATCCCGGCAGGCACGGGTTATTCCTCGCACCGGGATGTGGGACTCAAGCCGCTGGTGGAACCGGAGCCGTTTGAGGAAGACGAGAGCAGTCTGGTCTTCGAGGGCGAGCCAATTGCCAGCTGATGAGGTTCCAGAATAGCCCGTGAAAAAACTTCACGGGAAACACAAATACTTGTTGCAACGGGATTAACCTTTGGTATTATCCCGCCCCCCGCGACCCCGACAGGGCAGGCGGATTGTGGTTTTAAACAATGCCGACAATCAATCAACTGGTTCGTTTTGGGCGCAAGCGCCAAGTGGAAAAGTCCACCTCGCGTGCGCTGCAGGGTTGTCCCTTTCGGCAGGGGGTCTGCCTGCAGGTATACACCCGCACGCCCAAGAAGCCGAACTCGGCCATGCGCAAGGTGGCCAAGGTTCGCCTGACCAACGGCCAGGAGATCATTGCCTACATCCCGGACGAGGGGCATAGCCTGCAGGAGCACTCAATTGTGCTGGTACGTGGTGGCCGCGTGAAGGATTTGCCGGGCGTGCGCTATCACATCGTGCGTGGCAACCGCGACGCCACGGGCGTGGAAAAGCGGCGGGTGAGCCGGAGCAAGTACGGCGTCAAGCGTCCCAAGGACGCGAAAAAGAAGAAGTAGAATTTTAGGTTAGTTAGAAAATCAAATGTCACGACGGCGCAGAGCAGTAAAACGGCACATTCGGCCCGACGCCCGCTATAGCAGCGAGCTGGTGGGTTGTCTCGTGAATACTGTGATGCGCTGTGGCAAGCGCAGCACGGCGCAGCGGATCATTTATGCCGCCTTTGACCAGATGTCCGAGCAGCAGTCCGGAGCGACGCCGCTTGAAATTCTGGAGCGTGCCGTGGAGAACGCCAAGCCACGCTTGGAGGTGAAGAGCCGCCGCGTGGGTGGTGCAACCTATCAGGTTCCCTTGGAGGTTTCCGGTGCGCGGCAGCGCGCGCTGGCTCTGCGCTGGATGGTGAACTTTGCGCAATCGCGCAAAAGCACCCCGATGCCCAAGGCCTTGGCGGCCGAGATTCTCGACGCCTACCAGGGTGAGGGCAACGCCATTCGCCGTCGTGATGAAACCCACCGGATGGCTCAGGCCAACAAGGCCTTCGCCCATTTCCGTTGGTAGGAATCCGATCCAGATTCGCCCCATTGCACGTTGCTTGGGGCGTTTTTGGTGCGGGGAAGGTTTGTATTTGCAAGAGAAGAAGATGGAGACGGTTTTGGAGACAGACAAGGCAGTGGTGAACGCGCCGGAGCGCGCGTACACGCTGGAGCGCACCCGCAACATCGGGATTGCCGCGCATATTGACGCCGGCAAGACGACGACGACGGAGCGTATCCTCTTTTACACCGGCCTCACCCACCGGATCGGCAACGTGGATGATGGAAACACGGTGACGGACTGGATGGATCAGGAACGCGAGCGTGGGATCACCATTACCTCCGCGGCCATTTCCTGTTACTGGAAGCAGGCTGAGGACGGCGTAGTGAAGAATTTTTCAGGAGTCGACCACGCCATCAATATCATCGATACCCCCGGACATGTGGATTTCACCGCCGAGGTGGAACGTTCGTTGCGCGTGTTGGATGGGGCGGTGGCGGTTTTTTGTGGGGTGGCGGGTGTGCAGCCGCAGTCCGAGACGGTTTGGCGGCAGGCCACCAAGTACAACGTGCCGCGCATTGCTTTCGTTAACAAGATGGATCGCACCGGGGCGGATTTCAACAATGTGGTGCATGAGCTGCGCGACAAGCTCAATGCCTACGCCTACCCGGTGGGCATTCCGATTGGCAAGGAGGACACGCTGGCGGGCATGGTTGACGTGATCAGCCAGAAGGCGTTTGTTCATGACCCCGCCGACGAGACGGGGACGAAACTTTTGATCGAGGAGATTCCTGAGGAACTCGCCGAGGATGCGCAGCTTGCGCTGACGGAGTTGATCGAGGCTGTGGCCAACAAGGACGACGCAATTGCCGAACTGGTGATTGAGGAGAAGCCCGTTCCTCCCGCGCAGCTCAAGCAGGCTATTCGCCGACTGACGATCGCCAATGAATTCGTGCCCGTGCTGGGTGGCTCGGCGTTCAAGAAACGCGGCGTCCAGCCTCTGGTCGATGCGGTGGTGGATTATCTGCCTTCCCCGGTGGACGTGCCCGATGCCGAGGGCGTGAGCGAGGATAACGAGGACGAGGCGGTGACCGTGCCCACGGGCGATGAAGGCCTATTCACGGGGCTGGCCTTCAAACTTTGGACCGACCCTTTCGTCGGCAAGCTGGTCTTTTTCCGCAACTATCGCGGCACCATTCGCAAGGGCGACACCCTTTACAATCCGCGCACCCGGAAGCGCACCCGCGTGAACCGCCTGATGCGCATGTCGGCCGACAAGCGCGAGGAGGTTGACGTAATTTACTCCGGTGAGATTGCGGCGCTTATCGGGCTGAAGAATATTTCTACCGGCGACACGCTTTGCAACGAGAAGGCCGGTGTCCTACTTGAGCCGCCGACCTTTCCTGAGCCGGTCATCGCCATGGCCGTGGAGCCCAAGACCACGGCGGATCGTGACAAGCTTACCGGGAGCCTGCACAGTCTCGCCGAGGAAGACCCTACCTTCCGCACCCATACCGACGAGGAGACAGGCCAGTTGATCATTTCCGGAATGGGCGAGCTGCACTTGGAAATCATCCGCGACCGTTTGCTGCGGGAGTTTTCCGTGCAGGCCAACTGCGGCGCGCCGCAGATTGCCTATCGCGAGGCCATCAAGGCCGAGGCGGAGGGCGAGGGCAAATTCATCAAGCAATCCGGCGGTCGCGGCCAGTACGGCCATGCTGTCGTCCGCATCCTGCCGCGTGAGCGGGGTGAGGGTGTGGAGGTTGTGAATAAAATTGTTGGCGGCGTGATTCCCAAGGAATATATTCCCGCCGTCTCCAATGGCATCGAGGAAGCGATTCAGGGCGGCGTCATCGCCGGCTATGAGTTGATTGACGTCGCCGTCGAGATTTTTGACGGCAGCTTCCACGAGGTGGACTCCAACGAGCTGGCCTTCAAGATGGCCGGCATTTTCGCGTTGCGCGAGGCGGCCCGCAAGGCCAAGCCGTTCCTGCTGGAACCGGTGATGGCGGTGGAGGTTACCACGCCTGACCAGTATCAGGGCGACATCATTGGCGACCTGAATCGGCGGCGCGGACGGGTGGAGGGCATTGAGACCCGGCCTTCGGGCACGGTGATTACCGCCGAGGTGCCGCTGGCGGAGATGTTTGGTTATGCCACCTCGGTGCGCTCGCTTTCCAGCGGCCGCGCCGCGTACTCGATGGAGCCAAAGTCCTTTGCGGCCGTGCCGCAAAACGTGGCGGAGGATTTGCTCGAGCAGAGTGGCGGCGCGAAAAAGAGATAGAAAGAACCATGGCTCAGGCAACGCAACAACGCATTCGCATCCGGCTGAAGGCATTTGACTTTCGGGTGCTCGACCGTTCGGCGGTGGACATTGTGGACACCGTGAAGCGCACCGGTAGTGTGGCGCGCGGCCCCATCCCGCTGCCGACCCGCCGCGAGCGCTACACCATGACCCGCTCGCCACATGTGGACAAAAAGAGCCAAGAGACCTTTGAACAACGGACGCACAAGCGTCTGATCGACATTCTGAAACCCACGGCCAACACCGTGGACGAACTGAAAAAGCTGAACCTGCCCGCAGGCGTGGACATCAAGCTGACCTTGACCTGATTATTTAAAGCACCATGTTGGGATTGATTGGCAAAAAACTGGGGCAGACCCGCGTGTATGATGACACGGGCGCGGTGGTTTGCGTGACTGTCGTCGATGCCGGCCCCAACCGGGTGGTGCAGTGCAAAACCGAGGAGACCGACGGCTACAGCGCCGTGCAGTTGGGATACGGCGACAAGAAGGAAAATCGCGTAACCAAGCCGCTGGTGGGCCATTTCAAGAAGCACGAGGTGGCACCGGTGTATAAACTGAAGGAATTCCGGGATTTTCCGTTGGAGGTGAAGGCGGGCGATGAGATAGGCGCGACGGTGTTTGAGCCGGGCGACCACGTGGACGCGGTGGGCTTGACCAAGGGTCGTGGTTTTCAGGGTGTGGTTAAGCGCTGGAATTTTGGTGGCGGCCCACGTTCGCATGGCCAGAAGGGCTGGTTTCGCCGGCCCGGCGCCGTGGCGGCCGGTTCCACTCCCGGCTGGGTGGACAAGGGCAAGAAACTGCCCGGCCAAATGGGCCAGAAATCGCGCACGGTGCAGAGTCTCCGCGTGGTGCAGGTGCGAGAGGAGGACAACCTGCTTCTCATTGAGGGAGCCATTCCTGGTGCGAAGGGCGATTATGTCATTATCCGCGAGGCGGTGAAAAAGCCGAAGGCGGCAAAGAAATAACGGGAGAATTTAATGAACCTGACGGTCAAGGCAAAGGACGGATCAGACGCGGGCTCGCACGAGGTCGGGTTTGACGTCATTGAAAACGCCAAGGGCACACAGGCCGTGCACGAGGTGGTGACGGCCTATCGCGCCGCGCAGCGCAGTGGCACGGCCAAGGTCAAGAACCGCAGCGAGGTGCGGGGCACGGGCAAGAAGCCCTGGCGCCAAAAGGGCACGGGCCGCGCGCGCGTGGGTTCGCGCCGCAACCCGGTATGGCGTGGCGGCGGCGTGGCGCATGGACCGGTTCCACGTGATTACTCCAAGAAGATCAACAGCAAGACCCGCAAGTTGGCGCTGCGCAAGGCGTTGGGCGAACGGATCAAGGATGGCGATGTGATCGTGGTGGACGACCTTGTGTTGGAGTCCAAGAGGACCAAGGATTTCGTGAAGCTCATGGCTTCATTGGAGGTGGATTCGGGCGCGTCGATCCTTTTAGTGGACAGGGCGAACAATGAAAATCTGCGCTTGGGCTCGCGCAATGTTCCCGGCGTGGACACGGAGACCGGCGAGACGCTGAACACCTATCAAGTTTTGCGCTACGACAAGCTGATCTTTGGCAAGGACGCCTTTGAAGAAGTGGAGAAACGGCTGAAGTAACCATGAGAGCGACCGATATCATCAAGACCATCCGGGTCTCGGAAAAGGCGCTGCAGCTGCGCGACCTCTATGAGGCCAAACGCTCGGAGGGCATGAAGGAGGACAATGCCCCTCCCGCGCAATACACCTTTGTGGTCGACCGCCGTGCGAACAAGCACCAGATTCGCCAGGCCATTCGCGAGCTTTTTCCCAAGGTCACGGTGGCCCGTGTGAACACCCTCAACCAGCACGGCAAGCCAAAGCGCCAGAACACGCGCCTGCCGGGCTACACGCAGAACTGGAAAAAGGCGATTGTGACCCTCAAGCGGGGTGACACGATTGACGAACTGATTTAACGAGCCATGCCGATCCGTAGCTACAAGCCCACTACGCCGTCGATGCGCTACATTAAGCGCTCGACGTTTGAGGAACTCACCCGCGACGAGAACGGCAAGGTCAAGAAGCCGGAACGGCGCTTGTTGAAGGCCAAGAAACGCAGCGGCGGTCGCAACAGCGACGGGCGCATCACCATGCGGGGCCGTGGTGGTGGCGCCAAGCGCAAACTGCGCAGTGTGGATTTTCGCCGCAACAAACACGGCGTGAGCGCGAAGGTGATTGCCATTGAGTACGATCCCGGTCGGTCCGCCCGCTTGGCGCTGTTGGAATATGCCGACGGAGAGAAGCGGTATATTGTTGCGCCAGTCGGCTTGGAAGTGGGCGGCTCAGTGCAGTGCGGTCCTCAGGCAAATGCCCGCCCGGGCAACTGGTTGCCGCTGTCAAACATTCCCCCCGGTTCGGACATACACAACATTGAGTTGGCACCGGGCAAAGGCGGGCAGATTGCGCGCTCGGCCGGCAACTCGGCTACGTTGATGAGCTGCGATGGCGGCATGGCGCAGGTGAAGCTGCCTTCGGGCGAAATCCGACGTATCAACGAAAAGTGCTACGCGGCCTTCGGTCAGGTGGGCAACACGGACCATGAAAAGCAGGTGCTCGGCAAGGCCGGCAACCGGCGGCATCGCGGACGGCGCCCAATTACCCGCGCGGTAGCTAAGAACCCGCATGACCACCCGATGGGTGGTGGCGAGGCCAAGACCTCCGGTGGTGGACATCCCACCACGCCGTGGGGTAAGCCGACCAAGGGCTTCAAGACCCGCCAACGCAAAAAGTATTCGAACAAGTTTATCCTGGTGCGCCGTGACGGTCGCCCCTTTAAACGGAAGTAAGCCATGGCACGTTCACTCAAGAAAGGCCCGTTCTTCGACGACCACCTGATGAAAAAGGTGGAGAAAATGAGCGCCACCGGAAGCAAGCGGCCGATCAAGACTTGGTCACGCCGGTCAACGATCATTCCCGACTTTGTCGGCTATACTTTCAACGTGCACAACGGGCGGGTGTTCGTGCCGGTGTATGTCTCCGAACAAATGGTGGGCCACAAACTTGGCGAGTTTGCTCCCACTCGGACCTTCAAGGGCCACGGTGCCCACACCAAGAAGGAGACTAAGTAATGGATATCCTCTCGACTACCCGCAACGTGGCCATGTCGCCGAAAAAGGTGCGGCAGGTGACACGCCAGATCGTGGGTCTGCCCGCGCTGGAGGCCAAGAACGCTCTGGACGCCATGCCTCGCAAATCCTCGCACTGGGTGGCGAAGACGCTGCGCAGCGCCATGGCCAATGCCGAGAACAACAATCAAATCAGTCCCGCTAGCCTGCGCGTGAAGGAGGCCTCGGTGGGAGACGCGATGTCGATGAAGCGCTGGATGACCCGCGCCCGCGGCAGCGCGGACACAATCATCAAGCGCCGGTGCCACATCCGCATCGTGCTGACGGACACGGAGAAATAACATGGGCCAAAAGACACATCCGGTTGGGTTGCGTGTGGCGGTTACGAAGGACTGGCAGTCCAAATGGTACGCGGACAAGGGCGAGTTTGCCGGGTTGCTGGACGAGGACCGACGCATTCGTGAGCTGCTCAAAGGCAAACTGGAATCGGCGGCGGTGACGAAGATCCTGATCGAGCGTGCCACGGGGCGCGTGCGCATCCGCATCCTGACGGCGCGGCCGGGCGTGGTGATTGGCCGTCGCGGCGCTGAGATCGACAAGATCAAGGAGGATCTTTCGCGCATGACCGGCAAGGAGGTTTATGTGGATCCGGAGGAAATTCGGCAACCGGAACTGGATGCGCAGTTGGTGGCCGAGAATGTTGCCATGCAACTGGAGCGCCGCATTGCCTTTCGCCGCGCGATGAAGAAGGCGGTGCAAACGACGATGGAATTTGGAGCGGAAGGCATCCGCATCCGCGCGGCCGGCCGCTTGGGTGGTGCGGAACTGGCGCGAGTGGAGCAGTATTTGAAGGGCCGTGTGCCGTTGCACACGCTGCGGGCAAACATCGACTACGGATTCGCCGAGGCGACCACCAAGCAGGGCCAGTTGGGAATCAAGTGTTGGATTTGCCGGGGTGAAAATTCGCCCCAGAAACAGCAGGAAGACATGGTGGTCGAGGGAGGCCGTCCGCGCCCGGCGGCCTGAACAGGATTTAATAGAAAAGGCACAACGAGATGGCTCAGATCCCAGAACGCGTCAAGTACCGCAAAATGCACCGGGGTAGCCGTGCCGGCACGGCGCGCAAGGGGCACACGGTTGCCTTTGGCCAGTTTGGCCTTCAGGCGCTGGACCGGTGCTGGATGACCACGCAGCAAATCGAATCAGCGCGCCAGACGATCACCCGCACCATGAAGCGCCGTGGCAAGTTGTGGATTCGCGTGTTTCCGCAAAAATCTTTCACAAAGAAGCCGCTTGAGGTCCGGATGGGCAAGGGCAAGGCCAACGTGGAGGGCTGGGTGGCTGTGGTGCGGCCGGCCAATGTTTTATTTGAGGTGGACGGTGTGTCGGAAAGTCTCGCGCGTCGTTGCATGCGCTTGGCGGCGGCCAAGCTGCCGATTCCCACGCGCTTTGTGACTCGCCGCAAACTGGGATAATCACGATGAAGATGTCGGAGATCAACGAGTTGACGGAGGTGGAATTGGCCGCGAAGAGCCGAGATCTCCGGGTGGAGCTGTTTAACCTGCGCCTGCAGCAGACCACGGCGCAGCTGGAGAAGCCCCACCGGGTCAAGGAACTGCGCCGGGACGTGGCCCGCTTGGAGACGCGCCTGACCAAGTTGCGCGCGGAGAAAAAATCCGCGGCGGCCGCCTAGGAATTTAACGAGATGAGTGAAGCCAGCGAACAAGCGAAGCACCGCAAGGAACGGCAGGGCACGGTGGTGTCGGACAAGATGACGCAGACGATTGTCGTGCGCGTGGACCGGCGGGTGCGCCATCCGCTATACAAGAAGGTGATCACGCGGTCGCGCAAGCTTTATGCGCATGACGCGGAGAACGCGGCGAAGACGGGCGACGTGGTGAAGATTCGCGAGACGCGTCCCTTGTCGAAGCTGAAGCGTTGGGAATTGGTGGAGGTGGTTCGCGCGGCGGCCACGGCATAGGAGATTTGAACGATGTTGCAACTGCGATCCATTTGTGAAGTGGCCGACAATTCCGGCGCGAAGCGCGCGGCGGTTATTCGTGTGCTGGGCGGCAACAAGTCGTATGGCGAGATTGGCGACATCGTGAAGGCGCACATCAAAGAAGCCGCGCCGGACGGAGCGGTAAAGAAGAGCGAGGTGGTGAACGCCGTGGTGGTGCGCACAAAGAAGGCGATTCGCCGCAGCGACGGCAGCTACCTGCGCTTTGACAACAACGCGGTGGTGATTATCGACGCTGAAAACAACCCGCGGGGCACACGCATTTTTGGCCCGGTGGCCCGTGAACTGCGCGAGAAACGATTCATGAAAATCATCTCCCTGGCGCCGGAGGTTCTGTAGCCATGTCAACAGCAGTCAAGAAGAAGAAGATGGAGTATCGCCGATCGGGTGAGCGTTTTCACGTGAAGAAAGGCGATGATGTGGTGGTGATCAGCGGTTCATCGCGCGGCAAGCGCGGGCGCATCCGCCAGATTTTGCCGGCCAAGCAGCGGGCGATCGTGGAGGGGCTGCAACAGGTCAAGGTGCACAAGAAACGCAGTCAGGATTTGCCCAATGGCGCGATTGTGGAGCAGGACGGCAACATTCATATCTCGAACCTGATGAAAGTTGAGGTTTATGAAAAGAACCACAAGGCGCTCCCCGAGACAGGAGGCGGCCAGGACAAGGAGGAGCAGGCGGAGGCGTAAATGAAATCAAGGCTCTATAGCAAATATCAGGACGAGATCAAGCCGGCGATGCGGGAGGCACGGAGCTACGGCAACGTGCATGAGGTGCCGCGCATTGAGAAGATCGTGGTGAACATGGGCATTGACTCGAATCTGGAGAAGTCGGCGCTGGACGACGCACAGGCGGAGATGACTGCCATCACCGGTCGCAAGCCGGTGGTCAGTAAAAGCCGCAAGAATATCTCGAACTTCAAGCTGCGAAAGGGCATGCCGATTGGCTGTTATGTGACGCTGCGGCGCAACGTGATGTATGAATTCTTGGACCGATTGGTCACGGCCGCGCTGCCCTGCATTCGTGACTTTCGAGGCATCAATCCTAAGGCCTTTGATGGCCGAGGCAATTACTCGCTGGGCATCAGCGACCAGACGATTTTCCCCGAGATTGAGATGGACAAGGTGAAGCGCCAGCAGGGCATGGACATTACCATCGTGACCAGCGCCAACACGGACGATGAGGCGCGCGATTTGCTCGCGCGCTTTGGCATGCCGTTCGCGCGGCGGGACGAGAACTAATTTTTAAGGAACAAAACATGGCCAAGAAATCCTGGATCGCACGCAACAACCGCAAACGCCGCGCGGTGGAAAAGTTCGCCGCCAAGCGCAAGGAACTGAAGGCTGCGGGAGACTACGCCGCCTTGGCGCAGCTGCCACGAGATGCCAGCCCGGTGCGCGTGGTGAATCGCTGCCACCTCACGGGTCGCCGCCACGGCTACTTGCGCAAGTTCGGCCTCAGCCGCCTGGCGTTCAGGGAGGCGGCGTTGAGCGGGATGATCCCGGGAGTCACCAAGGCCAGCTGGTAAAGAGCTACTATGGATCCGATTGCCAACATGCTTACGTGCGTTCGCAACGCCAGTCAGGCACAACTGTCTGAAGTGGCCGTGCCGCACTCGAAGATCAAGGAAAACATCGCCCGCATTCTCAAGCGCGAGGGTTACATCGCCGGATTCGGCGTGGAGGGCGACGCCAAGAAATCGTTGAAGATGGAGCTGAAGTACAGTGGCCGTCGCGGCGTGATTGAGGGCCTCAAGCGGGTAAGCAAGCCTGGCTTGCGGCAGTATGTGGGTGCGGCACAGGTACCGCGTGTGCTTGGTGGGCTGGGTGTGGCCATCCTTTCCACGAGCAAAGGAGTGATGACCGGCCAGGAGGCACGCAAGGAGAATGTGGGCGGCGAAGTGCTGTGCCATGTTTGGTAGGAAGGATTTGAACGATGTCGAAGATTGGCAAACTCCCCATCCCGGTGCCCGACTCGGTGAAGGTAAACCTAACGGGTGACCGAATCTCCGTGGAGGGACCCAAGGGCAAGCTGGATTTGGATCTGCCGCCACACACCAGCGCCGCGCTGGATGAAGAGGCGAAGCAAATCGTGGTCAGCCGCGAAGACGACCAGGCTCGCTCCAAGGCCATGCACGGCTTGTGTCGCAGCCTTATCAACAACAACGTGGTGGGCGTGGCCGAGGGGTACACAAAGAAGCTGGAGATTCACGGCACTGGTTTTAAGGCGGCAGTCAACGGAAACGTGGTGAACATGCACTTGGGCTATTCGCACGAGATTAATCATGAGATTCCGCCGCAGGTGACGGTGAACGTGGAGCGCAACACGCAAATCACTATTGAGGGGCCGGACAAGCAATCGGTTGGGCTGCTGGCCTCCGAATTGCGTGCCTATTACCCAGTGGAACCCTACAAGGGCAAGGGTGTGCGTTACAGCGACGAGGTGGTCATTCGGAAGAAGGGCAAACGCGAGCAGTAGGATGAGAACGCAGATCAAACACCAACGCGAGCGCCGCCGCCGGTGGCGCATTCGCAAGAAACTTAAGGGTACGGCAAGCCGGCCACGCATGAGTGTGCGGTTTACGGGGCGCAACATTTACGTGCAGTTTGTGGACGATGCCGCCGGCCAAACCTTGGCCAGTGCCTCGACTGTCCACAAGGCGCAGGAAGGCCGCGAGAAATTGGCCGCCAACAAGGCTTCCGCCGAGATCGTTGGCAAGGCCGCCGTTGAAGCGGCCAAGGCCAAGGGTATTGAGCAGGTGATCTTTGACCGCAGCGGCGCGCAATATCACGGTAAAGTCGCCGTGCTGGCCGACACCGTGCGTGCGGGCGGGATTAAATTTTAACCAACTAGGAGCAAACGTGGCAGAGGAAACACAGGCACCAGAAGCCGCTCCGGCGGCAGAGCAGAAACCCGCCGAGGCCCCCGCGCCAAAGGCGCCCGAGGGGGGTCCGAGAGTGGCCGGCCGTGGCGGAGGCCGTGACAATAATCGCCGGGGCCCGGGAGGAGGCCGATTTGGCGGGCGTCCGGGAGGCAACAGGGGGCCGCGGCCGCGCCCCAACGACCAGCCGGACGATGGCCTGGTCGAGAAGGTTATTTTTATCAATCGTTCCACCAAGGTGGTCAAGGGCGGTCGTCGATTTGGCTTTAGCGCGCTTGTGGTTGTGGGCGATCAGGAGGGCAAAGTGGGCTTGGGCTTTGGCAAGGCTGGAGAGGTGGTGGAGGCCATTCGCAAGGGCTCTCAGGATGCCCGTGCAGTGCAGGAGGATGTCCGGCTCGTGGATGGAACACTGCCGCATGAGGTGTATTCGGTTTATGATGGCGCGCGTGTGTTGTTGCGCCCCGCTTCGACTGGCACCGGAATCATTGCCGGCAAGACTGTGCGTGCGGTGCTGGAGGCCGCCGGCGTCAAGAATGTGCTGAGCAAGTCGCTCGGCAGCAACAACCCCGCTAACGTGGCCAAAGCCACCCTGCAGGGTTTGCGGCGGCTGCGCCGCGAGAGGGAAGTCAACAAGATTCGCGGCCTGCAGCCGGCTGCCAGTGAGGCTTGATCCAACCATGCGACTGCACGATTTAAAACCCAAGCAAGGCGCGCGTTCCCGCCGCAAGCGTATTGGTCGGGGCCGCGGCAGCGGTCAGGGCAAAACCAGTGGCCGTGGTACCAAGGGCCAACTTTCCCGTGCGGGCAGCAGTGTGCGCCCGGGCTTTGAAGGTGGCCAGATGCCCATTTACCGCCGCCTGCCCAAGCGCGGCTTTAGCAATGCCCGTTTTGCCACCAGCTACCTACCGGTGAACTTAAAATCTCTTGAGGAGCGATTTGAGACTGGCGCCACTGTGGATGAGGCGGCAATTCGCGAGGCGGGCTTGGCCAATGGCCGGAGTGATGGCATCAAGATTCTCGGGGTGGGTAAATTGACCAAGAAACTCACCGTGAAGGCCCATGCCTTCAGTGCTTCTGCCAAGGCGGCCATCGAGGCGGCGGGAGGTTCCTGCGAATTGGTGGGCGTTGCTGTGCCCGAGGAAAAACCCAAAAAGGTGAAAAAGGTCGAGCCGGCCCAGGAAGAGCCCAAGGCCGAGACGGAAACTTCCGCCGAGAACTCCCCCGCGGATGACGCGTCGGCGGAATAGGCGACACGGCGCATGTTCAAGAGTTACTTCGAGACCCTGTCGAACTGCTTCCGGATTCCGGAGCTGCGTTCGCGCATTGTCTTCACGTTGCTCCTGCTTCTGGTCTGCCGGATGATCGCCCTCACGCCCGTGCCGGGCCTGAAGGGATGGGAGCTCTCCGAACACTTCGACAAGCAGCGAGCGGAAGCCGCGCAAAAACAGGCGGCAGGTGAGGGTGGCGGTGCCCAAGGATTACTGGATCTCTACAGCCTTTTCACTGGAGGCGCGCTTGAACGCTGCGCCATTGGCACCTTAGGGATCATGCCCTACATCAGTGCCACGATCATCCTGCAATTGATGACCGCAGTCATCCCCTCCCTGAGCAAACTGGCACGAGAGGAGGGTGGGCGAACGCAAATTATAAAATATGGACGATACCTTACAGTCGTGCTGTGCCTGGGCCAAGGCTACGTGATGTCCATGGGTTGGGAGCATCCCGGGCAGGTTTTTCAGGGATTCAGCGGTGAACTGGTGGAGGATCCGGGCACTTGGTATCGCGTGAGGACGGCGCTCATTCTCACCACGGGCACGGTTCTCCTGATGTGGCTGGGTGAGCAGATCACCGAGCGTGGCGTGGGCAACGGGGTGTCGCTGGTTATCACCGTCGGCATCGTGGCCCGGTTGCCGGAAGCCTTGCAGGCATTGTGGGACATGTTCTTCCCCGGCGCGGGCTGGTTCGATTTTGACGCCATGTCATCTGCCCGCGAGTTATCCAGTTTCAACATGTTCCACGGCATCGTGCTGGTGGCATTGCTGCTGGGGGTAATGGCGGTGGTCATTGCCATGACTCAGGCGCAGCGGAAGATTCCCGTGCAATACGCGCAGCGCGCCAAGGGCGGGAAGATGTATCAAGGCGGCAGTTCCTTCTTGCCGTTGCGTGTAAATTACGCCGGCGTCATGCCGATCATTTTCGCACAGGCCATCCTGATGTTTCCCCAGACGATCTTCCAGTATCTGGCGGGACTGACCGCGGAGGGCACTTTGTTTAACGCCGCCTTTACCACGCTCGCGGCTAATTTGGCATGGGGTTCGTTCTGGTTTCTCCTGTTGGAGGCGACGATGATCATGTTCTTCTCCTATTTCTGGGTGGCCACGCAGTTCAACGAGACACAAATTTCCGATGATTTGAAAAAATACGGGGGTTATATTCCCGGCGTTCGCCCGGGCGCGCCGACGCGCGATTTCCTGCACCACGCCATGAGTCGCATTACGCTGGCGGGTGCGGTGTTCCTAGTGGGCGTTGCCCTGCTGCCAACAATCCTGAACAATCAGTTTAATGTTCCCTTTGCGGTGGGTAGTTTCTTCGGCGGCACCAGCATCCTCATTGCTGTCGGCGTGATGCTGGATACCATGCGGCAACTGGAAAGCCATCTGATGATGCGCCATTACGATGGCTTCCTCCAGAAAGGCAAAATTCGCGGGCGATGAAGTATGATTCCCATCAAGTCACCGGCGGAACAGGAGGCCATGCGCGCGGCTGGACGCATGGCGGGGGAAGTGCTTCAGGAGGCGTGCAATTTTGTCCGGCCGGGGGTGAGCACGAAGGAGATCGACGAGTTTGCCGGCGAATGCATCAAGGCGCGGGGCGTCACGAGTGCATTTCTGGGGTATCGGGGGTATCCGTGCAACATTTGCATTTCGGTGAACGAAGAGATCGTGCACGGCTTGGCCAACGACCGGCGGTTGCAGTTTGGCGACATCGTGAGCTTGGATTGCGGAGTGAAACACGGCGGCTTTATTGGCGACACGGCGCGAACCATCCCGGTGGGCTCGTGCAGCTTGGAGACACAAAAATTGATTGATGTGACCCGTGAAGCTCTGTACGATGGAATTTCCCGCGCGTTGCCCGGAAATCGGGTCAAGGATATCTCTCGCGCCGTGCAAAATCGCGTGGAGGCCAATGGCTTCAGCATCGTGCGGGAATTTGTCGGACACGGCGTGGGACGCGTGGTTCATGAAGAACCTCAAGTTCCCAATTTTGTCAGTAGCGGCGCCTCGCCCAAGCTGCGCGCGGGCATGACTCTGGCTATCGAGCCGATGGTCAATGCGGGCGGTGCGGCCATTCGGCAGTTGCGGGATGGCTGGACGGTTGTAGCCCGTGATGGATTGCCCTCGGCACATCAGGAGCACACCGTGCTGGTGACCGAGGGTGAGCCGGAGATTTTGACATGCCTGGAGCCACGGACGGCGCGGACACCATCGCCGCAGAAGGTGTCGTGACCGAGATCGTGGGTCGTGGCCGGTTTTGGCTGGAGCTGGAAAATGGTCACCGGCTGATGGCCCACCCGACGCGCCGAACGCGGACGGAATTGGAAAGTGTGAAATTGGGTGACCGCCTGCGGGTGCGGGTGTCACCCTTCGACCTGTCGAAGGGCCGGTTGGAATAAGGAAATTTAAGGAACGAAAAATGAAGGTGAGAGCCTCAGTCAAACGGTTGTGCGAACACTGTCGCGTTATCAAGCGCCGCGGCGTGGTTCGCGTCATTTGCAAAAACAAGCGCCACAAGCAACGCCAAGGTTGAGCCATGCCACGCATACTCGGAATTGACATCCCCACCAACAAGCGCATCGATATTGCGCTGCGGTCCATTTACGGAGTCGGCCCGCTGGTTTCCCAGACGGTTCTGGCAGCTGCTGATATTGACCCGGCCATTCGCGCCAAGGATCTGGACGAGGCGCAGCTTTCAAAACTGACCAAGGAACTGCAGGCGGTGGAGATTCGCGGCGAAAAAATGCTGCTGGAAGGTGACCTGCGCCGGATGATTGGCGAGAACCTCAAGCGCCTGAAAAATGCAAAATCGTATCGTGGCCTGCGGCACATGCGCGGCCTTCCCGCGCGCGGTCAGCGCACTCAGACGAACGCCCGCACCCGCAAGGGCCCCAAGAAAACCGTTGGCGTGCAGCGCAACCCGAACGCGAAGAAGGGCATCCATTAATCCTTAACCCACCTGAACATGGCAGACGAGCAACAGGAAAAACACGAGGCCCAAAACGAGCAGACTGAGGCGAAGGCTCCCGAACCCGTCTCGGAAGAGAAACCGGCTGAGGCGAAGACGGAAGAAAAGCCGGTTGATGCCAAGGCGGAGACGAAAGAGAAACCGTCCGGAAAGAAGGCAGAAAAGGCAGAGGACGCCAAGCCAGACGGCGAGAGTGATGACAAGCCGAACGTGGCAGCGCCCACCGCGGCCGAACTGCTGGCCGATGAGCCGGCGGACGTGAAGGTCGTCAAGTCCAAGAAGTCTAGGAATGTATCCATTGGCATCGTCCATATCCTCGCGACTTTCAACAATACCCACGTGACGATTACCGACACGCAGGGCAATCCCGTGAGTTGGTCAACAGCCGGCCGCTGTGGATTCAAAGGCAGCCGCAAGAGCACGGCTTATGCCGCCCAACAGGTGGCCCAGCGGGCCGCCCGTGAAGCCCAGGCGCACGGCCTCCGCGAGGTGGAGGTGCGGGTGAAGGGACCAGGAAGCGGCCGCGAGTCCGCTATTCGCGCTCTCCAGGCCGTTGGCCTTGATGTCACGGTCATCAAGGATGTCACCCCTGTGCCGCACAACGGTTGTCGGCCTGGCAAGCGGCGTCGCGTTTAATTTTATACCCCGAGACACCATGGCACGATACACAGGACCTCGACTTCGCATCAGCCGCCGTATGGGCGAGCCGGTTTTTGGCCCGTCGAAATATCTCGACCGCAAGAACTATGGCCCCGGCGTTCATGGCCCGCGTTCCCGCCGCAAGCGGACCGACTACGGCTTGGCGCTGATGGAGAAACAGAAAATGCGCCACTACTACGGACTGATGGAAAAGCAGTTCCGGGGCGTGTACGAAAAGGCCCTGCGCCGGCGTGGCGTGACGGGTGAAGTCATGTTGCAGATTCTGGAAACGCGCCTCGACAGCGTGGTGTACAACCTTGGGCTCGCCTACACGCGTGCGGCCGCACGGCAAATGGTTGTGCATGGGCACGTGCTGGTGAACGGGTCGCGGGTGAGCACTCCTTCCTACGCTTGCCGCGTGGAGGATGTGGTGGCGATCAAGGATTCCAACAAGTCCCGCCTGTTGGCGACGCGCAACTTGGAGATATCCACCAGTCGCGCCGTGCCGGATTGGTTGACGCTGAACAAGGATGCCATGCGTGGCTCCATCAGTCGTGAGCCCACGCGTGAGGATTTGCAGCCGATCGCCAACGAGCAGACGATCGTGGAGTTTTATTCCCGTTAAACCGTGCGCGCCTCCGGGTGGAGGTGCGTCGCAATTATATGGGCCCCCCGTGAGACGGGAATGACATTGGGGGGCCAGTTTAAAATTGCAACCCAAAGGATAACAGAAGATGCCCATCAGACTGGCACCATTTGAACAGCCCAAGCGGCTCGCGAAGGACGAGAGTACCGCGACGGACACCTATTGCAAATTTACGGCCGAGCCCTTTGAGATCGGTTATGGCCACACCATCGGCAACTCGCTTCGACGTGTGTTGCTGTCCTCGCTGGAGGGGGCGGCCATTACGTCCATCAAGATCGACGGGGCTTTGCACGAGTTTGCCACGGTGGATGGTGTGGTGGAGGACGTGGCGGAGATCATCCTGAATCTCAAGCAGGTCAAGTTTCGCCACAACCGCGACAGCCAGAATCCCCGTGAGCGGCAGGTGCTCATTCTCTCCGCGAACAAGGATGGTGCCGTGACAGCCGCGGATATCGAGTTGAACCAGAACCTTGAGCTGGTTAACCCCAAGCAGCACATCTGCACGCTGGACAAGAAAAAGAAATTCCTCATGGAATTGGAAGTCCAGGTGGGTCGCGGCTTCCTCTCGGGCGACGACAACAAGAAGCCCGGTCAGACCATTGGCACCGTGGCAATTGATTCCATTTTCTCGCCAGTCACTCGTGTCCGGTACGACGTGGGCGACGCGCGCGTGGGCCAGCGAACGGACTACGACAAGCTGGATCTTGAGATTTGGACCGACGGCCGCATCACCCCCGATGACGCACTGACCCAAGCCAGCGGCATTCTTCGCAAGCACCTCGACGTGTTTGTTGATTACGATGAAAACGCCGTGGAGTTTGAGGAGGAGATTCGCCGGAACGACGAGGAAAAGAGCGAGTTGAAGAAACTGCTCGCCATGAGCGTGAATGAGATTGAGCTCTCTGTTCGCGCCGCAAACTGCTTGAACAACGCCAACATCACCACCGTTGGTGAGCTGGCGAGCAAGACCGAGGCAGATATGCTCAAGTATCGCAACTTTGGCAAGAAATCACTCAACGAGATCAAGGACAAACTCGTGGAGATGGGGCTGGGCTTGGGTATGACCTTTGATGATGATGTCATGGCTAGTATCCAGGCCGACGTGGCCGCCGCCAATGCCGCCAATGAGGAAGGCGGCCTGATGGAGGAGGAATCGGCCATCCTGTCCTTCAGGGACGACGACGAGGAATAAACAATGCGACACCGCAAACGCACCGCCAAGCTGGGCCGCACCAGCGAGCATCGCAACAGTATGCTTGCCAACATGGTGTGCAGTTTTATCAAGCAGGCCAGCCAGGGCCGTCAGGGCCGGATCCAGACCACGCTCGCCAAGGCCCGCGCCGCGCGCGTGGTCGCAGAGAAGATGGTCACCCTTGGGAAAAAAGGTCAAGACAGGGTCAAGACCGTCCAGTATCGCCGATTGGCTGCTGCCCGCCTGCGTGCTCCGGCGCGTTCACACTTTGCCGCCCAAGGCAAAACCACGGGCAAATCCCTGCGTGAGGCGTGGCGTGAAAATGAGGATGTGGTGCATATCCTCTTTGACGACATTGCGCCGCGCTACAAGGACCGTCAGGGTGGATACACGCGCATAATCAAGCTTGGCCGGCGCAAGGGCGATGCCGCCGAGATGGCCATTTTGGAATGGGTGGAAGAGGGTGATGGCGTGACCGATCAGTCATCCGCCTCCTCACCAGCGGCCGCGGAAACTGCCGAACCCAAGGCAGAGGAACCCAAGCCGGAAACGGCGGAAACGTCCGTTGAGGAAAGTGAGGCACCGGCCGAAGAAGCCGAGGCGGCTACGGAGGAATCGTCCAAGGACGAGGAGGGAGCCTCCGCGGAAGCCGAATCCGAAGCCAGTAATGGGGATAAGAAGAAAGAAGAATAGTTTTCCTCGTGAACCTTTCGAGACCGGCGCCTCCCAAGGCGCCGGTTTTTTTGTGCGCTTGTTACGCGAGGCCAAAACCGTATCATCCCCGCACAAAGGGCAGGCTGCATGCAAACCATAGATTATCTCGTCCTCTTTATCTACTTCGCCGGCATGGCCGGTATCGGTTTTTGGCTGATGAGTCGGCAAAAGCGACAGGAGGATTTCTTCATGGGTGGCCGTCAGTTCGGCAAGCTCTTCCAAACTTTCGCTGCCTTCGGTGCCGGCACGGGTTCCGCTGATCCCGTCAATACCGCGCGCGGCACGTTTAACAACGGCATGAGCGGCATGTGGGGCGTAATGTACTGGCTCTTTGTCACGCCCATTTACTGGTTCAGTGCCGTTTGGTACCGCCGCATGCGCTGCCTCACGCTGGGTGACTGGTTCGTGGAACGGTACGAGTCCAAAAACATCGGCGTGGCCTATGCGCTTTTCGGCTGCTTTTACTACATGGTTTATGGTGCCATGCTCTTTACTGCCATCGGCAAGGTCGCCGGGCCGTTGATGGGTGATACTCTCTTTGGCGTGGAACTGCAGTATTCACTGCTGCCCCTCATCGCGATCATTGTGATCACCTATGGCCTGCTCGGCGGCATCGCGGCGGCGTATTGGACCGATCTCATCCAGGGACTGGCCATCATCCTGCTTTCGGTTTTGCTCATCCCGTTCGGCCTGAAGGCAGTGGTGGCGGAGCATGGTCAGGAAGGCGATGGATTGATGGATGGTTTCCGCATCATGCACGAGCAGCTTGGTGAAAGCGCCTTCACCATCGTGGGCGGCACCACTGCCAGCGAGTTTCCGTTGTATGCCATCGTCGCGATTGTGGTGATCAACATCATCGGTATTGTCCTCACGCCGCATTTCATCGTGACCGGCGGCGGCACGGCCAAGAGTGAGTGGGATGCCCGTGTGGGACTGGTGACCGGCAATTTCATTAAGCGCTTTTGCACCATTGGCTGGGTAATTACGGCGCTGATCGTACTTACCCTCTATGGCAGTGATGCCAGCCTCACGGCGGACGCAGACAAGGCGTGGGGTTTTGCCACCAAGGAACTGCTCGGGCCGTTGGGTATCGGGCTGGTGGGATTGATGGTCGCTTGTCTGCTGGCTGCGTTGATGAGCAGCGTGGACTGCTACATGCTCGTGTGTTCGGCGCTGGTGGTTCGCAATATCTACGTGCCGTTCGTTAGGCCCGATGCCGGCGAGGCCGAGTGCTTAAGGTTGGCTCGTATCATTGGCGCGATAGTGGTGGGCGGCTCGGTAGTTTTGGCGCTGACTATTTACGACATGTTCGCCAATCTTCAGCTTACATGGATCGTGCCGATGCTATTTGCGGCAGTATTTTGGGTAGGCATGTTCTGGCGCCGTGCAACGACCAGGGCGGCTTGGGTCACCTTCACTTTTTGTCTGCTGTTCTTCTTTGTGCTGCCCATCGCATTACCCAAAATCAGTCCGAGCCTGACGACGAGTGTTTCCCTGACCCAAACCAGTCATGTGATCAAGGCCACCACCACGCGCCAGGCTTCCCCGCTGGATGTCGCGCGGGGCAAAGCGGCTAAGGTGGGGGAGGACATCACCGAGACTAGGCGGCGCGGTGGTGTGGCGTTGTTTTGGACCGGGAGCGTGAAACCGGTGGGCGAGGAGAAACTGATGGAAATTGACCGGCGCAAAATCAAGGGTGGAGAAGAGGTGGTGTATGTTTACGACTGTCCGCTCAAGGGTAGTGGCCGGATGCGTTTGGACATGTTGATCATCGACCAGATGGGCATCGATTTGGCATCCAAGAACAAGGCGGCGATCAAGACGCTGGACCTTCCGTTTGCGACAATCGTACCGTTTTTGGTGATGATCATCGCCAGCCTGCTCACCAAGCCGAACAGTAAGAAGTCGCTGGACAAGCTGTATGCTCGGATGAAAACGCCTGTGGATCCGGATCCGGAAAAAGACGCGGCGGAGCTGGAGAAAAGTTACACCAATCCGGATCGGTTTGATGACACGCGGCTGTTCCCGGGCACGCAGTTGGAGTTTACCCGGTTTACCAAGCAGGATGGTTGGGGATTCCTAACCTGTTTCGCCATCTGTTTTGTGATCATAGGCCTTATTGTGGCCGTGAGCCGCATTGGAGCCCCATAACGCACTTCCCGTATTTTAATTTTTTGACGAGTGCGCAGATTGCAAAATCTATCTACTCCTCTTCCTTCTCCTTCTGAGATTCGGTAACGACCTTTTTTTGCATGTCGCCGGGCATCTCCTCGTAGTGGCTGAACTCCTCGGTGTGAATGCCACGGCCCTCGGTCAATGACCGTAGAGTGGTGGAATAGCGGTAAAGTTCCTTTTGAGGCACGTGTGCCTTTACGATTTGGAACCCGCCGTTGGCGTCCATGCCCTGCAGGCGTCCGCGGCGGCTGCTCAGGTCGCCGGATACCGCCCCAGTGAAGTCGTCCGGGATTTTCACTTCAATGCTGTAAATGGGTTCGAGCAGCGTCGGCTTGGCGGCGTTTACGGCTTCCTTAAAGGCGCCCTTGCCGGCGATCTGGAAGGCTACATCCTTGGAGTCCACCGGGTGCATTTTGCCGTCATAAAAATCCACTTTTAAATCCACCACACGGTAACCCGCAATCACGCCTTCCGTGGCTGCGGCGTTTACTCCCTTCTCAACCGAGGGGACGAAAACACGATCCACATTCATGCCCACTAGGCTGTCGACAAATTCCAGCCCGCTGTCCCGATCCTTCGGCTCTATGCGCATCCAAACCTCGGCAAACTGACCCGCGCCGCCGGACTGTTTCTTGTGGCGGTACTTGCTTTCGCCGGCACCCTTGATCGTCTCGCGGTAAGGCACCTTTGGTTCAAACAATTCAATCTCCACGTTGTAACGCTCCTTGAGCTTGTCCGAGACCACTCGGAGATGCAGCTCACCCATGCCACTGATCACCGTTTGGTGCAGTTCCCCATCCACCCGGTAGACAAACGTTGGATCCTCTTCGTGCAACGCCGCCAGCCCTTGGGCGATCTTGTCCTCGTCCCCCTTGCTTTTGCTGCGGAGCGCTTCATGGATATTTGGCTTGGGGAAATCAATGGGGGGCAACTGTACGGCTGCCTTGGCCGAGCAAAGCGTGTCGCTGGTGTGTGTTTGCTTCAGCTTCACCAGCGCGCCCAAGTCGCCCGCGTTCAGTTTGTCGGCGGTCTCATTTTCCTTGCCGTTGAGTACAAAAATCTGCCCCACGCGTTCGCTGCCATTTTGGGTTGTGTTTTTCAGGTCGCTTCCCGCTGTCAAAGAGCCAGACAACAATTTGAAGAATGAAAGATTTCCGACGTGACGATCCGAGATGGTCTTGAAGATTTGCAGCACTGGCTCTGTCCCATCAATTGCCACCTCGGTATCACTGTCGTCTGCGGCCTTCGCGGGAACGGGGCCCCGGTCCGTCGGCGCGATTCCAAACTTGGCGGCAAAGTCCATCAGCCGGCTGACACCCACATTGCTGGTGGTCGCCGTGGTAAACAATGGAATCAGTTCACCACTCAGCAACGCTGCACCCAAGCCCGAGCGCAATTCCTCATCGGACAGACTGCCCTCCTCAAAGAACTTCTCCATCAACGCATCATCTGACGCTGCCACGGCCTCGATCAGCTCGGCGTGCATGGACTCAGCCTGCTCCGCAAGATCTCCCTCCGCGGCGGCGGCAGTACATTTGCCCATGCCATCGATCTCATAAGTCACCACTTCCTTGGTCAGCACATCAAGCACTTGGTTGAAGCCGGGACCTGCATTCACCGGTACTGTTAACGGCGTCACAGCCGTTCCCAATGAATCCCGGATGCCAGCCAGCGCGGTGTCAAAATTAACGTGCTCCTTGTCCATGCCGTTCAGCACGACAAATTTGGCCAGCCCTTTGTCGTTCGCCCATTCGACAACCTGCGAAGTGCCCACCTCAACGCCTTCCACCGCATTGACCACTACCACGGCGCAGTCGCAAATACTCAGGGCCGCCTTGGCTTCCGCGAGAAAATCGAGATACCCCGGTGTGTCCAGCACATTGAGCTTTTTGTTTTGCCAATCGGTATGAAGAAGCGAGGCACCAATTGAAATTTGGCGTTCATGTTCGGCGGATTGAAAGTCCGAAACGGTGGAACCGTTCTCGATGCTGCCGAGCCGGTTGATAACGCCGCCGGCGGCGAGGATGGCCTCGGCCAGCATGGTTTTGCCCGCGCCGGCGTGGCCGACGAGCGCCAGATTGCGGATGTCCGCAGAGGGGTATTCCTTCATGTCAATTGGGTGAGCGCGGATTGTCCGTTTCCGCGCCGCCCAAGGCAAGCCCCTTGTGCGAAATTGTCTGGAAAATGCCGGTTACTTTTGGAGCTTTTCGTCAATGGCATCCAGTCGCTGGTTCAGCCGCAGCCACAGGCGCCCGAGGAACACCAGCACGATGAACCCGGCAAAGATGCCAATGCCCAGCCACTGCAGCTTGTCCCAGATTGACCACAGCGCGCCGATTAGCGAGGCCACCAGCGCCACGCCCATCGCGAGATTCAGCGCCACACGCTTGCCGCCCTTGGGCAACGCATCGCCCAACAGGCTCTTGCTGTTCATCATGCAGAAAAAGGTGAAATACGCCACCGGCAACAGCACCATGCCAAACACACTCGTCGGCACCGCCAGCCAGAACCGCGCCTCGCTGTCGCCCCATAACCACAGGAAGCCCAGCGCGCCGGTCACACCCGGCAACAGCGAGCCAATCTTGTGCGCCGTGCCGCCCATTTCGAGCCCCAAAGCTTCCGTGAGGCAGAAGCCATTGATGAGCATCAGGATGATAATGGTGGAAATGGCCATGCCTACCACGCCGATGCCAAACACGGTGTGGGAGATGGTCTTGCCGGTCAGGCCTTCCAGCGAGGAGGCCAGATGAAAGGCGTCACGCTTAACGAGGGCGGCGGCCAGCTGTTGGTCGCCCAGTGTGGCAGTCTTGCCAGTGTCTTCTTCAAACTTCTTCACGTTACCGTCATAGGCATCTTTCAGTTTGCCTTCGATCTTCGTGGGATCCTTGACGATCTCTGCGTTGCCGGCATGGAACTGGCTGGTGGCGGCAATCACCACGCAGCTGGTGGCGAGGAAAAAGGGAACAAACAAGCCGATGCCGAGGTCGTAGCGGGCCAGTCCGCGATGTTCGCGTCCCCAGCCCTTGCGCAGCATTGAATAGGGGAGCAGAAAGGTCATGTTAATACCAACGGCAGTGGCTGCGGCCGTCACCATCACCTTGCGTTGCGAGCTGAGGATTTCACTTTGCCAATAGCTAGGGTCACTGGAGGCCTTGATCATTTCTTTGAACTTATCTGCTGGCTCGGAGAGGAGGCTGAAATCTGGAATGAACCCCACGATAATTTCGCTCCAAGGCAGTTCGCTGGCCATCACGCCCACCACCCCAAAAAAGCTCAGCACAATGATGCCAACCATCAGCTTGAGGATAATTTCAAACAGCTTAACCCCCTTGGAGTCGTACATCCACACCACGGCTGATGCGATGATGAATAGGCCCGCCACACACAGGTATTTGCCGGAAGACGATCCTTCCGCATCGGGGAGAAAACCCAGGTTTTGCTGCAGGGCCGCCGCTCCCAGTGAAAACTGCGGCATCGCCCAGACGAGGTTTGCCATGAGCGCCGCAATCAGCCAGCCCCAGCCGAGGACCGGGTTGATGTGCTTGTTGATCGCGTGAAAGGGCCGCTCGCCGGTGGACAAGGCCACATAGCCGATCACCGACAGCATCAGAATGCCCAGCACCATCATCAGCGGCTGCAGCCACAGCAGTTGGTAGCCGCCAATCACGCCAAGGTACAGGCTGCCGCCCAGCGAGCCGCCGCCGAGGGTGATGGCGCCCTGCAGCCAGCCCGGGCCG
>CEVA01240831.1_pt1 | contig 36581 bp, 31 predicted proteins | sample 361521 | NCBI WGS metagenome assembly CEVA01 (sample SAMEA2622823, study PRJEB7988) | marine metagenome | isolation source: saline water (ENVO:00002010), including | reverse complement strand
CCCGGGCCACACCATGAGCCATGTCTGTGTTTTGTCCCATACCGACATACCGGCACTATTCAGCGGCGATACCCTCTTCAATGCCGGGGCAGGCAATTGTCACAACGGCGGCCACCCGGAGGAGCTCTACCAAACATTCGCCGAACAATTGAATAAGCTCCCTGATACAACGAGGCTATATCCTGGGCATGACTACCTCTTGAACAATCTTGAATTCACCATTGATCGTGAACCCCAAAATGCTAAAGCAAAAGAGCTGCTTCTAGAAACTGAAAAGCAAAATCCTCATGACGCGCTTATCACCACCCTCGGCCTAGAAAAAGAAGTAAACACCTTTTTCCGACTTCAAAGCCCTTCCGTAATTAATACTTTACGTGAATCTTTCCCCGACTTAGGTGATAATCCGAGCCCCAAAGAGGTCTTTCTCTGTCTCAGAGAACTTCGAAATAACTGGTAGAACCGTTAATTGGCCGGCACTCAAAGACTGAGCTCCTCTATTTGTCGCGCTATTACATTACTCTCGTTATACAGCTTCCTCGCTCTCCAAAGGCCCGCTTCCCCCATGGTACGCCTCAATGCCTGGTCCGTTACTAGGGTCTTCAAAGCATCTTTAAGAGCTTTGACAACCCCTACATCTATTAAAAATCCAGTCGAGCCATGACACACCTCTTCCCGGGAACCCCTTACGTTAGTGGCAACTACTGGAAGGCCCGTCATCATTGCCTCTATAATTGAGCGGGGCATTCCTTCACGGTACGAGGGAAGAACAAAAATATCCGCAGCCCGCAACAATTCGGGCACGTCATCTCGCTGACCTAGAAATTTTATTTTCTCTTTGACTAGGCCACTATTTAATACTTGGCTGATATCAGATGCGATACTGCCAGCATGGTCACTCGGCAAACGTTCGCCAACAACCCAAAGCTCCGCATCCAAATGTATCATAGCCTGAAATAATTCTCGGTAGCCTTTCTCTGCTACCAGCCGTCCTACCATGATAATCACGCAGGCCTGATCTGTTGTTCCCAGTGCAGCCCTTTTCTGGCTCACATCATCTCCGTGATGGGACGGGAAAAACACTTTGGGATCAACGCCATTACCAATGGCCCTTATTCTCCCCGTCCTACACAAACCGAACCGCCGGGCAGTCATGGCATCTTCCTGTGATTGAGTAAACAACACGTCTGTAAAACGCCCTAAAAACCACTCTGCGGCCATAAAAACTAGACGCCTCGGGGTCCACATCCTTTCGTGAAAATAAAAACCATGTGCCGTATATACTACTACCGGAACCTTTGCCCTCCACGCAGCTAACCTTCCAATCGCAGCTGCAATAGGCGTATGGACCTGAATTATATCGAATTGCTCATTTCGTAGGAGTGAAACCAATGCTCGATAGGACCGTACATGGCTACATACGTCGGCAATGTTTCGCGAAAATAGGATGGACTCCACCCTCAGGCCTGTCGCCTGTATATTCTTGATAAACGGCCCATCGGCACAGGTTGCAATTACATGATGGTCCCGCCGCCGGAGTTCGCAAATAAGCGGCAGCAGAAAGTGGTACAAAGTGAAATCTATCGCACATACTTGCAGAATCTTCATGGGTCTTCCGATGGCATACGAAAATCTTCTAACATGATTTGCTCAAAAACTGAATGTTCTGTGAAGGGGTGCCGCCAGATTAGCAGACTGTGCCATAATCGTCGCCACTACCTCACTTGACCAAACAACCTGATTTAGCTTATGTTCACATTGTGAACGCCCAGAGGGAAGTGCAAACATGGCATCGTCGGGATCAAAAAACAACAGCCGCTTTTCGGACGACAATACCACCCTCAAAATCATCCACGCCATTGAGAACAATGGCGGGACCTCTCAGAGAACTTTGGCAAAGGAGGTTGAAATAGCCCTCGGGCTAACCAACGCCTACCTTAAACGCTGCATTAGGAAAGGATGGGTCAAGGTAACCCAAGCCCCCACCCAAAGATATTTTTACTATTTAACACCGAAAGGCTTTTCTGAGAAGGCCCGGCTAACCGCGACCTATCTTTCCAATTCGTTCGACATGTTTCGTGAAGCACGTGCCCAGTGCGATAGGATTTTACAACACTGCCATGACTCTGGTCTGAAAAATATAGCTCTTATCGGAGTTAGCGAACTTGCAGAGGTAGCCATATTATCATCGTTGAATAAAGTCCCCGTCATTACCGCTATAGTAGATCCCAGTTCCAACCTACCCTCAGTCGCCGGAATATCAGTTGTTAGGGAACTAAGTGAGTTACCAAACGTGGATGGTGTTATCGTAACAGATATGCGCACATCACAGCATACCTTTGAAAAGGTGGCCGTCATAGTTCCCGCGAATGAGATCTTTGTTCCAGAATTGCTGCACGTAAACCGTAAAATTGTGGGGTTTAGAAAAAATGGAGCTAATAAATGAAGCAGTGGTACGTAGTTCATACTCAAATAAATCGAGAACCTACAGCCAGTCAGCATTTAGAACGCCAAGGATTTGAAGTATATTGCCCGCGTTACCGGACAACAGTCAGCCACGCCCGCCGGGTGCGCGAGGTCGCTCGACCCCTGTTCCAAAGATACTTGTTTGTGAAAGTAAACACTGAGATACAACGCTGGCGCTCAATAAATGGAACCATTGGCGTTTCCTATCTAATAACAGATGGTGAACGCCCGATACCTGCGCCAAGCGAAGTGATAGAAGCGATAAGGGCAAGAGAGGACAACAGCGGCTTAGTGCTAATGATTCCCCCAACGTACACTTTCGGACAACGATTAAAGGTATTACAAGGGCCAATGGCAAAGTCTAACGTTTTTTTCCAAAAATTTTCCGATAATAACAAGCGAGTCATGGTTTTATTAGAAATGCTAGGCGGAAGCGTGCGAACCAGTATGCCTGCGAATGCAGTAGCCATTGCCTAACTATACAACAAACAAAAGCAATGGTGGCAATTCACAGGGCATCACCCTAAAGTAGGTTAAATCAGACCGGTGCGAGACTCAGCGCCGCAGAATCCTTGCAAGTAACAGGTGAAAGCGAATATATGTGACTGGTAGCAACGTGCTTAGAGGCTGGAAAAAATCTATCCAAGCATGGAAAAATGTAAAGCGGTACCTCAGGGAAGCTGCCCGAGAACCGTCGATAACTTTCTTTTCTGAAGGACAGCCGTACCACCCCTTCTTACACCCGGTCATATCCAATTTACGACAAACAGCCGAAAGCCCTATACTATATATAACCTCTGACGAGAATGACTCCTACCTGTTAACGCCACCACAAAATGTGCAACCTTTTTTTATTGGGAAGGGCGCACCCATGATCTACCTCTTCACCAATACCAACACGAGGTTAATGATCATGACCATGCCTGATCTCAATAAGTTTCACATAAAAAAATCAGTGCACCCCGTTCACTACGTATACATTTTCCATTCGATTGTAAGCACACATATGGTTTATCGCCAAGGCGCCTTTGACCACTTTGATAGTGTTCTCTGCGTTGGACCCCATCATAAAGCAGAGATAAGAGCTGCGGAAATTCTTAGGGGACTACCTGAAAAAAACTTGATAAACCATGGATACGGTCCGCTGGACACACTGCTCAAAAACGACGCTCCTATTGCCAGGAATGGGAATAAGAAGACCAATATTCTTATAGCACCCTCCTGGGGGACTCACTCAATCATAGAAACGGTGGGCGAGAAACTAGTGTCCACGCTCCTGGCAGCAAACTTCGTGGTAACCGTGCGTCCACACCCTCGGACGCGTCAAATAAATCCCGATCTTATTTCTCAACTATCAACACAGTTTGGTTCAAACAAATCTTTCAGGCTCGATACTGACACCTCACACTTTGATTCCCTGCTAACAGCAGACCTTATGGTAAGCGATTGGTCAGGCGCTGCATTAGAGTTTTCTCTGGGTCTACAAAAACCAGTGCTGTTTATCGACGTCCCCGCCAAAGTCAATAATCCGTCGTGGCAAGATCTAAACATAATCCCGTTAGAAGATAATTATCGCTCCCAAGTTGGCGAAATACTGAGCCCCGAACACATAGATTTAGCGCCAGAGTACGCTGCCAGACTTTTATCAAATCGTGGAAACTTCGCCCGTAATATTGAAATGCTTCGGAAAACTCACATATACAATTTAGGAAAAAGCGGGAGTGAAGGTGCCCGGACAATACAAGGCATGTTGCAAGACTCTCTAAAAACTTATGTGAAACCCCCCGTACCTTGACAGAGAAATTTCCATGCAACCAAACCCGAATGTTATTATTATTGCTGCAGGATTAGGAAGTCGGCTTCGACCTCACACCGCTAGCAGGCCTAAATGTATGCTAGACTTCGGCGGCAAAACACTACTTGAGCGACAGCTGGATATATATCATGCCTGCGGAATCACTGATATCTCTGTCATCCGTGGCTATTTGGGAGATAAAATTAATTTCCCCAATGTGCACTATTTTGACAATATCGACTATAGGAATAACAATATCTTAGGGTCACTGTTTTGTGCCGAAGAGAAGCTTGTAGGTGAAACCATCTGCGGTTATTCAGATATATTGTTCGAGCAAAGGATAGTGGCGGCTCTTCTGGAGTCAGATAATGATATTAGCATTGTCGTGGATACCGATTGGAAAGCTTATTATGAAGGGCGTGTTGACCACCCCGAAACAGAAGCCGAAAAAGTAATATTTAGCGAAACACACGAAGTTGAAAGAATTGGAAAGGGAATACGAGATTGTACACACAGTGAGGGGGAGTTTATTGGCATGTTGAAACTCAGTCGGGCAGGTGCCAAACTGTTTCGAATGCACTTCCACAATGCTAAAAAGCGATTTACACAAAAACCGTTCCAATCTGCGTCAGTTTTTGAAAAGGCTTACATCACAGACATTATTCAAGAAATGGTGGACAGCGGCGTAGCAGTCCACTGCACCCTTATACAGCGGGGCTGGAAGGAAATTGACACCGTAGAGGATTATGAAAAGGCTATTGCAGCTTTTTCAGGGTAAACTTATGGATAAAGAGAACCATTCGTATTCGAAACGTATCGGGGCACGCGTTTTCAGTGAAGCAAATGACCTGAAGCGCACTCCAGAGGCCTTGGCCATTGATCTAAATTGGGAGCTAGCCGATATTATCAAGGTCATCAGTGGCGAGGCTGATACAAAAATGGGCAGCAAGCTTTTGTTTGAGATGGCCAACCATTACCCCATATCTCTCCGCGACATATGGGTCGAACCAGACGACACTGATAATGGGGTAGTAGTAGTTTCAGGAGATCAAAGCGCTGCAACAGCTCGGGTTTTTAATCGCCTAAATGAAAATGGTGAACTCACTCCATATTACGAATATCGTGATACCGCAATGTCGAGGCTAGCTCCCTATCGCCCAGAATGGATACGGGAATTGCGTTATGTAGCAGATAGTAATCCAGAAAACCCCGATGTTGCTTTCAATAATGGCCACGTACTTCACCAATTGACCTTTTTTATAGGCCATGTGAATTTTTATTGGAAAATAGGGAACAAAAAATTTAGCCGAGAAATGAATACCGGGGATTCCGCACTTATTACACCATTTATCCCCCATAGCTTTACATCACGGAGTCGAGATCGGAAAAATCAAGGACTGATAATTGCTGTCACCTACCGCGGGGATGTCAATCGCGCAGCAGAGGACCTATCCCGCCTCACCATAAAAGACATGAATAATCTTTCGGGCAACCTGCGAAAACCTACAAGTGTATTTGCAGCACGAATGCAACGTCTGCTCCAGTCAGAAAGTTTGACGGTGGGCGATTTGATTTCAAAACTGCAAGAAGCAGGACTATCCCCATCCGAAGCCCAAATGCTCGCAAGCGCTACCCACATCCCTAATCAAAACGGAATGGATACCTTAGCCAAAGTCTTGAAGATCAACCTGAGTGACTTATTGGTCTATCCGATGACGGGCGAGGAAGAAGTGGTAGTAAGCGCACGTTCGGATAACACCCCACGGCTATTCCCAGACGGAAACTTACCTTTATGTCGACTTCATGAACTTGCCCGTTCCAAACTACAACCAAATCAGCGCAGCTTTGACATTGAGTTAACAGGCAAAACAAGCACAGATTTAACCTCTGGATTTAAGCATCACCTTCACGAATATCTGTTTAATTACAGTGAGCAGCCGATTGAACTTCTGTGGGGAGCAGGCCGACACATAGAACTACCTCCCTCCGGCTCAGCCTATATAACCCCGCTCACCGAACATTGGTTACAAGGACCGGAAAACACACGGGTCCTGATGGTCAGAGTGCCTGGAAATTTAACCGACCAAATGTTCAATGAGTTTGCTAGCTTTGCGGAAAGTGGCAAAGAACGAGCTATAATGGAAACAAAACGTTGGTTCTAGACGCCACCTTCGCCTGTCCAGTAAAAATAAGCTCTGGCACAGCACCTGATGAAATTAGCAGACTATTAGACGGAAGACAGTACACCATAGTCACAAGCAATTTCTGGAAGCAAAAGAATATCGATAAGATAATAGCCGGCCACTGCAGTCCACCCGTCTCAGTCATTAGTGACATCGCACCTAACCCGCGGTTTTCAAGTATCCCATCTTTGGTAAAGGAGCTAAATACATCTGATGTGATCGTAGCGATTGGAGGGGGGAGTGTGCTTGATACGGCAAAAGCACTGGTTGCCCTCAGAGCTCTCGACGGAGATATAGGGGCATTTCAAAAGCATCTGACGAATGGTGAACCTATTCCAGGCCAACTCAAATTTTTACCAATTATAGCCGTACCAACCACTGCGGGAACGGGCTCCGAGGTTACCCAATGGGGAACTATGTGGGGTGATGACGGTACAAAATTTTCCGTTAACGATCCTCGGCTATATCCCAGCCATGCAGTACTGGATCCAACCTTGACACTGACAATGAAGCAAGCTCTAACAATAGCTACGGGACTAGATGCCCTGTCTCACGCTTGTGAGGCCATTTGGAATAAACGACACAGCCCACTAACAGACCTTCTAGCTGAACAGGCGATAAGAACTATCCATCAAAATTTAGAGACTGCTATCCAGAAACCCCTCGATCGTACGGCCAGAAAACATCTGCAAACTGCTTCTTTAGTCGCTGGTCTAGCCATGGGAACTACTCAGACAGCGCTGGCCCATTCCATTAGCTACCCGTTAACAGCACGATTTGGAATCCCCCATGGGATTGCCTGCAGCTTTACCCTAGGCGAGGTAGCCAGATACAATATGGAGACCCACCATGATCGCTTATCAATAATCGCAAGCGGTCTTGAATGCGAAACAACACTTATTCCCACCATATTAGAAGGTTGGATGAAAGATCTGGGCATTGGCGCTACTCTCTCGGAGAAAGCAAACACTAATGAAATCTCAAGACTAGGGGCGTCCCTAATTAATCCCAAGCGGGCTAAGAATAATATTCGGAACGTAGATAGCAAAGCCGCCAACTTAATAGCAACTAATGCATTCAGGACCTTTACATCCTGAGGCCTAACTTTCTAGTCAGGCGGCAACACAGAAGAAACCATTCTCATGAATTTGACTTTGGCCTCCTTGGGCGACCGACTGGGCCTTCCAAGATCCGGTCTCGCCCCTGGCCTTACCGTGATTTCCAAAAATGCAGACCCACTAGCTGACATCACTTTCTGTACCTTTTGGTGCAAATCACCAATATTATCTGTTTTATCTACAAAAGCGTAACCACATGCTTTTGCTATCTCCACCAAAGACAGGTCCGGAGCGCAAGTCTCTTGACCTCCCACAGAGTCATGAACACCGTTATTCAAAACTAGGTGACGGAAATTTTTTACTTTCGCCGCTGTCGCTAAACCACCCATGTGCATGAAACAGGCCCCATCCCCATCGAGACATACTACGGGGCGAGCGGCGTCCGCCATAGCCATTCCCACAGCTATCTGAGAAGCATGGCCCATTGAACCCACAGTTAAAAAATCAAGCTCACCTCCTTCAGACCCCCTCTGTCTTATCTCATAGAGTTCCCTTGATATCTTTCCAGTAGTTCCAACGATACAAGTCTGAGGAGCGAGGACACGCACCACCTCCGCTATAGCATCCTCACGGCTCATACATTCCTCATCGGGAAGGACACTAGCCTCACTCGCCTCCGACAAAAATGCTGCTTTCCGAACCAAAAGAGCCGCTGGTTGCTCCGCTCTCTGAGCTTCCTTAATCAGAGACGTCACATCGGCATAAGAGTCGCCTTCTAATCCTTGGGGACCTAGAATTTCATACGGGATTGCAAGCGTATCCAATAACTGAGGAGTAATCCTACCCTGTTTCCTATGTTGTGGCTCGTCCTTCAATTGGACTCCGTCACTTTGCTCCGCTCTCCAACCAATTACAAGCAGAGCCGGAATCCCATAGATCTCGCGGTCCATAAGGGATACCAGCGGGTTCAAGGCGTTACCGAGCCCCGAGTTCTGCATATAAATACATGGCATTTTGCCGGTCGCCAAATAATGGCCGGCAGCAAGCGCCACAGCAGAGCCTTCGTTTGCAGCTGACACGTGCTTACAAAGGTCCGGGTTTCTCCCTATGCCATTTGAAAAACTGGCCAAAAGAGAATCTGGAACTCCAGCATAAAATTCGATCCCGTTCTCTGACAAGATATCTATCAAACTTTGGGGGTTCATTACAAAACACGATCGGGTATTAGTTCAAGCAACTCATCGACAGGCAAACACATTTCATCCGCCTCCTTTGACCGCCCGTATTTCAAAATACTTGAGCACACATCCTTCATGGCCGGTAGAGAGGCTCTCAGCATGTGATTAGCATAAATCACGACGTTTGCCCCGTGCGCCTTCAATTCGGAGTCGTAAACCGTATTGTATTTGGTTGGAACAACAACCAAAACTGTATCTGGATCCCTGTCACGGAAACGATCGCAAAACTCCATGACCTCTGCTGGACTAGGGCTTCGGCTATGTATCATAATACCATCCGCGCCCGCTTCAGTATATGCCTCCGCTCTCCTTAACGCATCGTCCATGCCACTTCCGATTATTAGACTTTCAATCCTGCCAATAATCATAAAGTCGTCTGTCACAGACGCATCCTTACCTACACTTATTTTTTTTGCAAAGAGATTCATATCCTCCTGGATGTGTTGACCTTCTCCCTTCAAAAGGGAATTACGTTTCGGCCCCGTTTTATCCTCAATAATTATCGCCGAAGCCCCGAGACGCTCTAATGTCCGTACATTGAATGCAAAATGCTCTGGCAAGCCTCCCGTATCACCGTCAAATATAAGTGGCTTAGTCGTTACCTCAAATAAAGCATCAACAGAGTTTATTCGTATACTGGTATCAACCAACTCAATATCTGGCTTACCACGTACACTCGAGTCAGTTAAACTTGAGGCCCACATTGCCTGAAAACGGCCAATGCCGTCATTCGTCTCTACGGCTAACGTCTCTACTAGGCGACCACAAAGCGGACTATGTACTTCCATAGCCTTCACAAGCAAGTCGGTATCTAAATGTCTACGCAGGGCGCCTCGGCGAATTTCTGAAGTGTTGCCGAGTCCATTTAACTGCTGTTTATACCTAGCTGTAGAGACGCCTTTAGTATATGGAACTTCTATCAGCCTCCCGCCCCATTGCCCCATTGCTTCGATCGCCCGCTGCCGAAAGAGCCGTTGAGGACCCTCCGTCCAATCATCTCCGTGGACCATTACCGCAGGCTTATAGTTAAGTAGGTTGGGAACAAAGTCCCAATCATCCTGCGGAACGACCTGCGCCACACCAACAATATTTTCTAGAATGCATTTTCGCTGACCGTAGTCCAAATACGGAAGCGGCTTATATCGGGAAACCGCTTTATCAGTAAGCAAACCAATCGTAACTGGGCCATGCTGCCGACCCGCTTCGATCACCTTAATAAGACCATGGTGCATAATGTCAGCGGTCATGCCAATATATACTGTTTCGCCCGCATTGGTTTTAGACATAAAACACGCCCTTTTCATTTAGTCTCGACGCTTCCAGCGTAAAAATACAAAAATCCTGGAACCAAACTAACAAAAAATGAGGTTTCAAAGACAAGCCCAGACATCCAAACGGCTTTCCGTGTACTTTCTTCAAAAGACCAAGACAGGAACAAGGTCTATTCCTCTCCCCCATCCGGTAACGTCGGCTTTTCTCTCCCCGATTTATCCCTACCAACAATTTTGCCAAACCACTCTTTGATACGCGCCCAATAAAATTTTACGATTACCAAAGCTCCAGCAATTCCTCCCAAAAACAATTGGACCACCATACTGCCAATACCAAAATCAATATAGGCCCATGCTGGGTGAGTAGAACAAAGGAGCAATACTCCAGACAACAAGATATGCCCAGCCATGGTTCCGACATAGCTGCAAGGTCTACCGACTAGGCATACAACGAGGTTATTAATTCTATACAGAAACTTATTCCTCAAAAGTAATCTCCTCTAGCTTACCACGATGGCCACGGAAATGCCTATTGGGAAGCATATGACGCCGATTGCCATCAATGCACGAAAATACCAGACGAAAGGTGTTTACCGGAGTAAAATCCATTCCCATCTCAGCGGCACAAGCTTCTGGAAGCCGGATAGCCGAAAAGTTGGCAAAAGGTACATCTGCAGGAGGAACAGTAGGTTCATCAACAAGCGCCCGTAACCTCGCACCTCGAAACCCGTGATCAGACTGGAGAATAATAAATGGATCAGTATCATCTTTGTCCAAAATCTTCTCTATCATTTGAATAATCCTAGGATTTAGGCACGTAAGATCGGAAACATATGAAGAGACAGCTTTAGAATAATCGTCCCCGCCCAAATCAACATCGATGGTCTCCAAATAATCACAATCCGAATCAAACCTTCGAGGTGGATGCGGAGAAAAAACATGAGCAAAGAGAAACTTGGGCTTTGGATCCACAAAATCAAGCTGAGCGATGATATCCTCCAGACGCGTAAAATCAAAACTGATTAATTTAGGGAATAATCGGCGCAATATTGGAAACATGGGAGTCAGCCCCAAAAGGCCCATCTCCGCCTCGTTAACTCCGAATTCTCCCCCAGATGCTGCCCTAATACATTTGTCTTCGAGCCCCCCACAACGGGTCTTTAAATTATCTCCCCCCGGTTCAGCATGCACATAATTGTAGCCCAATTGCCTAAAATACTCGACAACAGGATTGAAACCCTGAAGCCGTGCTGTCCAATGAGCGGGATGTAAATCAACCTCGGTAGGTAAATAATAATCCATATTCACAGTCGTGCTGATGGACAGTTTGGTGCTGGCATAATTTGAGAAGGCCTCATGGGCTATATCAAACTTTAGCAACTCTAGCTCCCGAACGAACTGAGCATTATCAACACCAAAATAATCAAACAACACATCCTGTCGTGCATAGCCATCAAATACAAACCAGTATACGTTAGAATTAACAATGGAAGTATTTCTTGGTCTAGGGGTAGGGGCCTCCACCGACTTTTGCATGGCCCCTGTTATGGCAAACTTAGTAAGTCCAGTTACTGGAATTGTTAACATCACAATAGCAACCGCAAGTAACCCCGTGTTAACAACCTCCCAACGAGATATTCGCCAGACGAAAAGGGTAGTTCCCAGGAAACAAAAGAGCCAAATCCCCAGCCGCGCGGACCCCAGCGAAAAACCCAACCCAGAAAGCAGATATGAGAGCGGCAAATACAAAAAAATAAGAATTACCCCCACACCTATACTGTTGAGCCATGACACAACCGTCAAATAATTCCCGAACCTCAACAATAAACACGCTAGAGCTATATTAATTGCTATGACAGTTACACCGTAGGTGACAATCAGCCACCCATACACGTAAAAATCATCCTGATTGGTATTAAGAAAACTCAGAAAGGGCCAGGCACTGAACAAAACCATGCTCAGGAGCGACCTTCTGACGGATGTATCTCTAAACAATTTTACCATGCTAAAAATCGATAATATTCCTGCTAGACTAAGGCCTTTACTGACAGTGATATCTTTAAGCAAGACTTACTGAAGTAACACCAATGTAATTGCTCTGCCATGCCTATTTCTGGGCACAAACCAGATAATAGTTGATTACCTCTCGAATGCGAGAAAGATCGTAAGGTCAAAATTAAAGCCTCCAGTAGGAACCAATTATTACCCTTGGCGTTGGAGCGGTTGTATAGGGTCCGGATGGCATTACCTAGCCCCACAATGGATGATACACCCTTAGAACTTAGCATTTGCGGCTACTGATTTTCTTGACGTTTAGAATTATTAGTGCTTATGTTCAAGTCGTGAACAATGACTACAGAAGGGTGCTCTTGGATAGACCGTTAGACCGCTGAAGAAGCGTGAACTCCCAACTATCTAAACAGCAGAAAGGTACCTGAACAAAACTGGCGGGCAGTCTTCTTTCACCCGAAGTGCGGTAGCGTGGAGCAACTGATCACAATCCGTAACGCACCGAGACAAACACCGTCAAACCGGGCGCCGCAAAACCAATTGCCTCATCGATATCCGCATCAAACAAGTTATCCACAGATATGGAAAACCGCCAGTCCGAGATTGGGTTCCATGTTCCGGTTACGTCAACAACATTGTAACTAGGAATAAACTGGTCCCCTGTAGGGATAGAGGAGGCCAAAATTTTGCCCACATGCATCAAAGACATATTCCACAAGAAAAATCTACCAACGGCCCATTGAGCCCTCAGACCGCCCTTCCATTCAGCCCTGTTCTTTAATCTCTGTGCGCTACCCTTTATATCCGTTTTGGCGTACGAAACATAACTCCCCAGCGAGAGCCTCTGACTAAATGTTCCGTCCACGGCCACTTCACCACCCCACGCGCTAATTTTTGAACGATTGACAAGGGTGTTTAGAGTGCTGTCAAAATCAATGGTATTTTTATATCGATTGTAGAACATGGAAGTTTCAATATCCAACCGACCATCTAGCACACTTTGAATGACCGAAAATTCTACACTTTCGCTCTCTTCCGACCGAAGGCTTGGGTCACCAACCAACTCATTTCCCAGCGCGTAAAGACTAGGTAGCTTAAAACCCTGACCCCACAAAACTTTTATAGCTGTTTTTGACGGCACCACTTTATAGGTTGATCCAAGGGAAAAGCTCTTCACCGTTTTTTGAGCGTCTGGGTTATCTACGCGAGCACTTCCATTTATAAACCAGGTGGGCCTAACTTCCCAATGAGTTTCGCCAAACCATCCCATGGTGCCGCGTCTAAGAACGAACCTATTATCCAAAGGAATGCCCCCAAAAAATAAACGCCCATTACTTACCCCTGCCTCCCGCTTGAAATCCGCTCCAACTATCGTTGTAAGTTTTGGAGGCCACTCAAAGGCTCCTGACAAATATAGATCAATTCTGTCAAAGGTGGTTTCACTAGAATTAGATGGCACACCTGCCACACTTCGGATCCCTGGGGCGACGCCAACAGAGTCAAAGACTTCCCGTCGACGGTATATTGATCCACTTGCTCTATAGGCAGACACCTCTGAAGGATCGGAAAAATAGCTAAGCTTTGTAGAGATTTCAGTTACGTGCCGCGTGTCTGCCGACCGCAGTTTTGCAAAGCGAGGGCCTCCACTGTCATCTGGAAACGCGCGCCCCTCGCTTTCCGAGGCTCTAATCGCTATAGCCAACTCATCTTCGTCAGCAACGTTCCAATCTAAATTGAAAGTGGCTGCTGTATTAGTAAACTTACTATCCCGTAGCACTTGCCCTTCATCAGTCTGAGAGATTGTCGACGAAACGTGACCTTTGTCATAGATTGGCCCCCGCATAGCCAAGCTCTTAGCATCTCCTCCATTAATCGTCATTCTTGAGAAAATTGAATACGCTAGGGTATCGTTCCCGCGTTTTGAAACAAAATTTATAATACCAGCCATCGCATCGGAACCATATTTTGCCGATTGAGGACCCCGGAGTATCTCAACACGTTCTATACCTGAAAGATCTATGGTGGATAGATCAAATGATCCACCGCGGCTATTGGTAGGGTCATTTACAGGCACCCCATCAATAAGTACCTGCGTGTAATTCGGCTCAGCGCCTCTGAGGTAGATAGAACTAACCCCACCCAACCCCCCGGGATTATCGATATGGAGGCCAGGAATATGCCTAAGAAGATCTACCGCGTTTGTTGCGCCACTATTTATGATTTCCTCTCGCAAAACTACCCGGCTACTCGCCGGCAAGAGTGTTTGGTTACCCAGGATCCGTGAAGCACTAACAACAACTTCAGGATCTCGCAATGAAGCATCGCCTGATGCACTTGCTATGAACACTCCTAAGAGGCCACATGAAAGTACAAAAAAAACTAAAAAATATATAACCCGCCTTAGAATAATTTTGCTACAGCCCCCCAAGTATTCAGAAATATTACTAAATTGGTGCAAAACTCTATCCGCCTCAATCGTAAATATGGGCCGTAAACGGGCTAAGCACACGCCCCTCAGCATATCACGCATGCAGCCTTGGGATGCTTTCCTAACTGAATGAACATTTTTTCCTTTCTACGCAAGCTTCGGCATGGACCCCTTAGGATCCTCTCTCCTCTATGGCTATTTTTTGGCCGGCTATACAGGAAGGCGATTACATACACGGGCCTAAAATTTACGGTTCGACATTGTATTGGGCCGTACGGCCCGTTTCAGATGCTGCCTGAATTCGCCTTCAGCGACTTTGCCAATTGGGGAAAAGAACATAATAGCGGGTTTATTGCATGCATAGAAGCTTGCCAATCAAAAACTTGTGTTCTCGACATTGGAGCCCACATTGGCTTAGTTACGATGCCCATGAGCAAAGCTGTTGGGCCTCAAGGAAGGGTCATTGCTGTTGAACCATCGCCAGCCAATCGTCTGGCCCTCTCCCAGCACCTGAGTCTAAATAAGCTCACTAATGTTCTCGTAATTGACACCCTCATTGGTGATAAAGTCCTGAAGGAGGCAGCGTTTTATGAGGACCCCGCTATCAGTGGCATGAATAGTTGTACACCAGTAAAAACAAGCTCAAGCTATGCGAAAACCTCTCATCCTCAAACCACGATCGATAACATATGCAAAAATTATGGCCTTCAGCCAGATATAATTAAAATAGATGTTGAAGGTTGGGAACTGTCCGTCTTGGAAGGAGCAATACAAGTCTTAAAGGAGTTTAGGCCAACCATCTTTCTTAGTGTACACCCTCAGCATCTGGAGTCCCTACAAAGAGATGCCAATGAGTTACCGGCTTTCCTAGATCCGCTTGGTTACAGAATTTCCGATATTGCTGGCGACGTGGTACAACAATTTAAACTTGATGAGTATCTTATAACCCCAAAAACTAAATGAATCGTTTTCTACTCAGCTTTTTTACTACCTGGCGGGATCGTGGGTTCTCTATCGCAGTAGGCGCAACCCTGCATCATATGCGAGCTATGATTTCGAAATATATCTTCAAACGCAGATATATCGAAAAAAAGGTCCACAGCTATAAAATGTTATTAGATCTGGAAGACCTAGGCTTAAGCAGATCGTTGTTGCTGTTTGGCAAAAGGGAAATTGACCATCAAATACTACTAGCCAAAATAGTAGAGCCCTGTATGACGATCTACGATATTGGTTCCAATATTGGATATTATCCATTAATGGAGCTTGAATTACTCGGGCCCAAGGGGAGGTTAATTGCAATCGAGCCCTCACCAAAAAATGTTGAGTTGCTCAGACGGAATTTATCCCTTAACGGGTATGGAGAAGAAATACCAATCATTTCGGGTGCAGTCTCTGACACTCCGGCTTCGAGAGCCTTTCATTTGTCTCCCCATTCAAACTTAGGCACCTTCCACCCAGAAGGAAGTGCCCAGGGAGTGATCTCAGGTCATACCATCGAGGTCCGTACTTACACAGTGCCCCAATTGGCGGCCTTGCACGGCTCACCTGATTTAATCCGTATGGACGTAGAGGGACATGAAGTTGAAGTATTGAATGGCCTATTGGAAGCCGTAGAAGATGATCTAATGCGACCCCAAATTATTTTTGAAACTCATCTCACCAGATATACGCCTGAGCATGACATGGAAAAGACCCTAAATGCCTTATTTGATCTAGGTTACGAAGTGCCCTTCGCGGCCACTTCCTGGCAAGGTGGAACAAAAATTGTCAAGAACGCCGGATATGACGGAGGCCAAATTGTTAAAACAGACGGAGTTGAACGTATGATCGTATCTAATATTGAGCGCCATGATGCGATAGACTTAATTTGCAGAAAGGGTGGGCTCAGAACTGTCGTATTGCGTCCACAAATTTCTACAGATAAATGATAAAACGCGTCATTTACTGCTCTCGCCACGGATGGGAGCAACTGTCCCACCAACGGTTGCAGATATACCAAACTGGCACTCCCACCAATTGCTACCCATTATTTGAGCAACTGACCAAAGATACCTTAGACATCGAAAAAATTCGGCTGCTTGTTGCAGATCTGAGCGGGCATTTTGCCCTTATTATCGAAGGTTCTAATTTTTGGCTCGCATGTAGCGACCACTGCCGATCTAGCCCTATTTTTTTCCATACAGAAAGTGTTTCCAATGATGCACACATGCTACGCAGTATTAAAAATTTAAATACACCGAATAAACGGGCCATGCGAGACGCCTCAATGGCAGGCTTTGTGACAGGCCCCAATACCTTATTCGCAGAACTAAACCAACTTGAAGCTGGAACCTTAGCCCTCTGGCAAACGGGCCAAACCGAGCCCCTAGTATACAAACACACCACGTACAAGCCCGTCGCGATCCGGAACATCCACCAAAAATCCCTAGCTGATGACTTAATGAGTGTTTTGGATAATACAGCCATTACGACAATAAATGCTGCCAAAGGTAAGCCGATCTGGGTTGGGCTTAGTGGTGGGCTAGATTCACGCCTTTTACTCGCAAAATTCGTTGAACATGGGTGTCCGGATTTACACGCATTCACCTATGGGCCACGGGGTAGCGACGAAATCGCAATTGCCCAGCGGGTTGCTAGACAACTTAAAGTAGATTGGGTCTACCAAAGCAACAGCCCAAGAATCATGAAAACATTCTTTTCACACACTGAGCGGAAACAATATTGGACTTTTTGTGATGGACTGTCCGCTGTCCCCACCTTTCAAGACTTTCTTCCATTAAAAATGCTAATAGAAAAGGGCAGGATCCCCTCAGACGCAACCATCGTAAATGGGCAAACAGGTGATTTTATTTCGGGCGGGCATATTCCGGAACCCCTGATGACAAACAAGGTGCACTTTGAAGTCCTGTGTGATGCTATCATAAAAAAGCATTTTTCTCTCTGGAACTCGCTGAAGAAGCCGTCCCGTGTGCATATTTTACGTGAAGAACTGGGAAAGAGATTCGATTGCCAACCACAGACGATTCTTGAGAGAGATGAGGCAATAGCATTCTACGAGCAATTTGAGTATGAAGAAAGACAAGCGAAATATGTAATTAATGGGCAACGAAACTACGAGTTTCTCGATCTTTCTTGGAGTCTGCCTTTATGGAGTGCGGAGGTTGTTCAATTCTGGCGTGACGTGCCGACAAAACAGAAGTACAAACAAGCTCTTTACCGTTCAGCTCTCGAAAACTGGGACTATCGGGGTATTTTCACAGGCATCCGAACAACAGTAAGCCACTGGCCGGGAATCGCAAAGGCGGTTCTAGTACCCTCACGCCTCCTTCGCCTGTTGTTCGGGACTCAAACCAGGGATGCCTACTTAAAACGTATGCTCTATTTTGGTTTATACCGTGACCAATACGCACCCTATGGATACATAGAATTTTTGAGAAACGCGTCGCAGCTGCGGAATCCTGTCTCCTTATTATCGCGTACCTGGTTAAAAGAATTAGGACTTAACACAAACTACTAACCTAACAATGCGTATTGTCTACATTTGCCGCCTCTTTAGCGGACTCTCAGATGGTTTACGGGAAGGTGTGTGGGAGCCCCGCGGTGTTCCCACGGTATACCGTTTAATTGAGGCATTAGAGGCCGCAAAACACGAGTTACACCTCATCTTTACTATAAAAGATGAGGCAACGGCGTGGCCGAAAGGCCTACCCGAAACCTTTCCTGTGCCGGGACTACAAAATCCGGTAACAGTCGTTCCCCAGCACCTTGGCGTGTGCGGCCTTAGACTGCCAAGGAATGGATACACTCGGGAAATAGGCCAATATTTTCGGCTCCACAGAATCATTAAAAAGAAGGCCCCAGACCTCTTGTACTTTGATCGGGCGAATATTTACGGGGCGGCCCTTACAGCTCACCGCACAAAAGTACCCGTTGTCTGGCGAGTAATGGGTGTACCTCCCCCGATGCACAAAACCCTCACACAAAAAGGCTGGGTAGCTGCCGTCACACGAAAGGCCTACAAAGCACCTTTTTCGATGGTCATTTGTTCTAAAGACGGAAGTGGCGGGCACGCGTGGATGCAAAAGGCCCTACATCCCAACACCCCGCGGCACACCTTGCTCAATGGTGTAGATCTTCCAGGACAGGCTAACCCTACTAAGAGCCACTTGTCTGTTGTCCCGGAAAGGCAGGCAACCAATGTGCTTTTTGTCTCAAGACTTGTCGAAGAAAAAGGCTGTCTAGATTTTGTGAGAGCGGCTTGCAAAGTGTTAGATGCAGAGGAAAATTCATTCCACTTTATTGTTGCAGGATCAGGGCCTTATGAAAGCGAAATGCGAGCCATGGCAGCATCCAGCGGCCACACAGATAAGATCCAATTTCTTGGACAAGTAAAACATGGCCATATTTTGCATCTCCACCAACTATGCGACATCTACGTATCGCTCAACACAATGGGGAATCTAACAAATGCAAATCTGGAAGCAATGCGCTCTGGAATTTGCATAATTATGCCCCGCGCTCGTGGGCAGTTTGACATTGACGTTGATACAGAGCAATTAATACCAGAAGACCTTGCCTGGCGAATCAATTCATCTGGAATCATCAACGGGCTATCCGAAGCCCTGCTCTACTTAGCAAAAAATCCCAAAGAAATAGAAAAACGGGCTAAAGGGATAGCAAGGTTAGCAAATAAGGTCATTCCCAGCTGGAACGAGAGAGTAGCCAATGAAATTTCTATTTTAGAGCGCTTAAAGGCTCCGTAGAATGAACTGAATATATCAAATCCAGCTGCGCCAACGATCTACCTTGATTACTCCCAAGCATCGCCACACATTCATCATTTGGCCAAAAATTTAATGATGTATACTCTAACCACATAATCTATTGCACGGTTAACCTTGGTGCTCACAAGCTATCATCTAAATTAGTCCCTTTAACCCCCTATAAGAAAGTTGTTCCCGTATCCAAAATGGCTAACTTAAACCCCCTAGGGCCTCCAGTCCGTGCAACGATCACAGGGCTCTCTGCAGCTGCCTCTGTTGAGATCAATGACGCTGTATACAAGTTACAACGTCGCGGCATGGATATCACAACCTTATCTTTGGGCGAGGCCTTTTTTAAGCAGCCTATGCTTCCCATATCTGATCATGAATTCCAGACCGGCACCCATTACTCAGATTCTCGGGGCATACCTAAATTGCGGGAAAAGATCTCAAACCACTACGCGACACGTTTTGGGGCATTGGTGGACGCTGAGACAGAAATTTTAATCAGCGCCGGTTCAAAGCCGCTCATCTATATGTCCATGCTGGCTGCAGTACAGCCCGGCGGCGAGGTACTAATTCACGAGCCCGGGTGGTTAAGTTATACGGAACAGGCGTTGCTTGCTGGCGCTGTGCCACGGTTTGTCAGATATGATTCCTCCATAAAGGAGATCTTGTCGGCCATTTCCACCAACACTAATATTTTAATAATCAACAACCCCAATAATCCTGCCGGTCGATTGTATGATCGCAAAGAAATTAGCGAACTATACAAGGGTTGTGTTGCCAGGAATATATATCTTTTGCTGGATGAATCTTATAGTGATTTTGCTCCCCCTGGTTCATTCACCTCGCTAACTAATGTGGCTAGCAACAAAAGTCATGCACTAGTTGTTAACTCGCTTTCCAAAAATCTTGGAGTCTCAGGATGGCGTATTGGTTATCTAATCGCGCAAAAGAACTTTATCGACCAAGTCCTTAAAATCAATCAACATATAATCACCTGCGCACCTACATTGCTTGCTAACTATTGTGCCAAGAACTTCGACGCCATGGTGGCTACAACAAAACCCCAACTACTTGCCCTACAGGAAAAGCGAGTGAGGATCTCCAAAGCCATATCACAAAGAGGACTAAATTGCCTTCCCGGGGCAACAACATTCTATTTTTTTGTATCAATACAAGGTTTTTGTGGCACGGACACTGAGTTTGCAAAAAAACTCTTAGTAGATCACTGCGTGGCCGTCGTGCCAGGGTCGGCCTATGGCAATAGCACAGATCGCTTTGTAAGAATTTCGATCGGAACCGAGACGGAAGAAAAGATTGAAGAAGCCCTCGATAAAATCGTGACAACAATCCATGATCCAGAGTTTGATAGCACGGCATGTGAAAGCGCTTTTGAAAAGTTGCTCGAAGAGTGATCTGACCGATCGCAAAACTTTACATCTCTTAATCTTTTGGCAGTCCGCTTTTACGCCTAAATCTGTTTATTATTCAGTGCTAAACGACCTGCAGTTTGTCCAGCCTCAAACATTTCATCAAAAAAGAATATCAACCACCAAAACCACTACTTTTATCGTTTCTTCGCCTTCCTAAAGATCATTCAATAACAATCAATGAAAACAAGCCATATACTTCGGACAGATGGAGGGAGCAAACTTGGTTTTGGGCACATCAGTAGATGCATGATTCTCGCAAAAGCCATAAAAGCAAGAGGAGGCATGCCAGAAATTGTTCTCGGTTATGCGGATACACATGCTGCGGAGCGGATCCAAAGAGAGGGAATAAACTGTCGAAAATTAGAATATGCTAATACGTTCGACGCAAAGCATGTGATGGGAGGCTGTCGCACAGGGATCTTTGACTTTTCACACATGCAAACACGAGAACAAGTTGAGGCAGCCCATCAAATGTTTGCCAGTCTTCGATCAAAAAATGCCCGCACACTGCTGATTGATGCCAAAGGCAGAGACTGCCTAAGCTCCATTAAGTCAATGCAAGCCAACATCCTCACTATACCCTACGCAGGGGCTGATACACAGCATGTATTGCCGGGTGCTGACGAAGATTTGCGCGGACTTCAATACTGCGTTTTAGACACCTCCCTCCCAGAACCATTCCATCTGGCCAGTGTGGTGCCCGAGGTTGCCAGCCGCCTTCTGGTGACTGCTGGCGGCAGTGACCCTAAAGGACTCACATTGTTCTTTTTGAACGTTCTTGATCAAATTAAATTGCCGTTGAAGGCACGCATTGTTATTGGCCCTGGTTTCACCCATGAACTCACCCAATTAATTGAAGCGCGTACTCACAGTCTGAGGCATGATGTGACGATTATCAGAAATCCACCTACTTTAATACATGAAATGTTGTCTACACATTTTGCACTCTCTGCAAGCGGATTGACCAAGTATGAATTGGCCTACACTGGCACGCCAAGCCTTTTGGTTTCAATAGACAGAAACCACGCAGTCGCAAATGTCCCTTTTGCTGCGCTTGAAACAGGGCATGATGTCGGGGAACTAGCTACTGTCACCACTAGACATGTGGCCCAATCTCTCAAGTCACTTCTTGTTGACAAGGGCCGCCGGCAAGCCTTTTCTATCGCTGGTCGAAGAGCTGTCGACGGGCTGGGAACACAACGTCTTTTGGAGTTACTTGATGATGAAACAACTTAATCAAACTTTTAATGTCGCAAATTCACTTGTTGGCGGCAATAGCCCACCTTATTTTATCGCCGAAGCAGGATCAAACTTTGATCAAGATCTCGAAAGAGCTCGTGAACTCATAGATATTGCTAGCGAAGCTGGCGCAGATGCCATCAAATTTCAGTTGTTTCAGGCTGACGTTTTGTTTCCTGATGGCGGTGAAACACATGCCGCCTTTAAATCAGTTGAGTTGAATCCGAACTGGATCCCAACCCTTGCACAGCACGCCTCAGACATAGGAATAACTTTCTTGGCATCATCTTTTGACCGCGACTCAGTTGCCGTTCTGGAAGACGTCGATGTGGCAGCTCACAAAATCGCCTCATCAGAGGCCACTAACCTGCCACTCATTGATGAGATAGCTGGAACTGGCAAACCAATATTCTTGTCTACGGGGATGTGCGACGTGGTGGATATACAGGAAACCGTGAACAGGTGTTTAGCCCGGGACAATCCTAATATTGCCCTCCTACAATGTGGAGCTATGTACCCCTTACCGCCGGAGCATGCAAACCTTCGAGTCATGGATCTCTTTGAAAAGATGTTTGGGGCTCCTATCGGCTTCTCCGATCATTCGCTTGGGTCTGCCTTAACCCTTGCCGCTACAGCGAGGGGCGCCAAAGTCATAGAAAAACACTTTACCCACAGCCGATCTGCTGAGGGGCCCGACCATTTTTATGCCCTCGAACCGGATGAACTTAAAACTTTAATTGCCGATACAAAGGCTGTGTTTGCAGGACTGGGAAATTCAATGAAAGACTTGCTCCCCGCAGAACGGGAGTTTGGACGACGCGAGGGTCTTTATGCACGGATGGAGTTAGCCGCCGATCACGTCATAACTGAAGGCGATATCGAGACTCGAAGGCCGGCCTTGGGCCTACGAGCTCGCCAACTCCAAGCGGTGGTAGGCATGCGCACAACTCGAAATATACTTGCCGGGACACCCCTTACCTGGAATGATTTAAAGTCATGAAGCTCACAATGCGAGCCTAGGCATGGGTGATCGAAGGCCTTATGTGCAGTTGGGAGTCCACTAATGTTCAATGTCATAGTCCAGGCTAATGGTTGATATTCAAAACACAGTCGGGTCTCTCAACAGAGATGGATACGCTGTGCTAAACGATATTATCGCGCCGGAACTTTGCAAAACTTTGGTGCCAATTCTGGAGTCAGCTCATCACCTTCTCTACCCCCTCTATTCAGGAAACCCTAAGTCAACTAACCGAACTGCGTTTCACGAAGGTGCAAAAATTGTTTATAATCTGCATAACAAAGACCCGGCTTTCTTGGATTTCATCGACCCTGAACCAGTGTTTGATGTTGTTGAAACGTTCCTTCAACAAGGGTCTTATAAAAACAGTGATCCAATCGTCCTCCGCCAAAACACTGGTAGAACACCACTTCCTGGCGGAAATTCCCAGAAACTACACATTGACTCGAGGATTCCCGGTGGGAACTTCCCATTAATGGCGGTTGTGACCTGGATGCTAGAAGACTTCACCAAAATAAATGGTGCCACCAGGGTAGTTCCACAAAGCCACCGAAGAAAAGAGTTTCCGCCAGACGATAAAAAGGTCCCCGAGGAGCTAATAATTACGGGTAAGCGGGGTAGTGTCCTAATAATGGACGGCGCTCTCTGGCACGGTAGCGGGGCCAACCGCTCTAACGGGACGCGATGGTCAATCCTTTCAACTTACGTTCCGTGGTTCTTTAAGGCGGCCTTCGATTTTTCCCAAAATATGCCGCGGGAACTCTACAATCAACTGAGCCCGCGGCAATGTCAGGTTATGGGTTATACATCTCGACCACCAGTTGACGAGTTTACCCGTGTGAGCGCTCGAAGCAACGTCCCGGAAACTCCAGCACATTATTCGCTCCCACCAACAAAAAACACATGAACTCCTCTCGTTTAGAAAAGTGGTTAGTTGCGGTCGGAGCTGGCCGCTGGCAACTCTCGGGCATACTCGCCGCAAGGAGAGCGGGAATATTAGTTCTCGCACTAGACGGCAACACGCATGCCGTGGGATTAAAAAAGGCCAATAAAAAGATCGTCGCAGACATTCGGGATATAGACGAGGTAGTTACCGCCGTCGGCAAAACTGGCCTCCCCATCGGAGGTGCTATCTCATTTGCCAATGAAGCAGGAATGCAAGCCGTTGGTGCATTACGTGATCATTTCAGCCTACCCGGACCCGGCCTTGACGTAATGACTGCTTTAACGAACAAGGCCCTGCAACGCAAGGCATGGGACGCATCAGGTCTACCCAACCCACGTTACTGGCGAGTTGTTAAAACCGTAGCTGAAGGCCTTCAGGCCATACATGAGGCTCCCGGTCCTGTAATTGTAAAACCAATAGACTCCGCAGGTAGTAGGGGGGTTACCCGCCTCGAAAGTAATGTGGAGAAAATTGTTTCTATTAGAGCATTGAAAAAGGCTCTCTTAGGCTCATTAACAAGCTATGCAATTATTGAGTCCGTGTTACCTGGAAAGGAATACACTGTTGAAACTTTTGCCGATGGTCAACAAACTCATGTCCTAGCAATCACTGAAAAACATAAAGTTCCTGGCACCAATAATACAGTTGCTAACGAACTCTTTACGCCCGATGTTCCCTCGAACTTCTTGGAACCAATAGCAGAGTTAGGCCGCAGTGCCCTAGAAGCACTAGGATACCATGCCGGCCCTGGGCACGTCGAATTAATGTATGATGGTCACTCTAAACCAGCGGTTATCGAGGCTGCAGGCCGTGGTGCTGGATTTATGGTATTTGAACGTTTCGTTCCCTTAGTCAGCGGATACGATATTGTAACAGCTTCGGCTCAACAAGCTTTAGGACTTCCAACAAAGCCAGTTCTTTTGATACCAAAAGCAGGGGTTATTCGCTTTTTTGCGAGTCATTGGGGCCAGATAATTAAGATTTCTGGTTTTCAGGAGGCCAATGCCTTGGAAGGGGTAGAGGCTGCCTCCTTTGTAAAAATCGGGGATAAGGCAAAACAGGCCGATAGTGATGGTGATCGGCTTGGCTACCTTCTTGCTAGTGACATAACTTCATCCAGAGCTCGTGCCTTAGCAAATAGAGCTGAACAGCATATTAAGTTTGAGATACGTTCACAGAACCAAGGTCAAGAAACTACCCCGCCCAGAACAGACAAAGTTGTTAAGCCAAGTCTAGTTAACAGAGAAGTGTTAGTAGCTTTAACCTTCGATCTTGATCCAGACTATTTTGATCCCAGCATGGGGAATGAGTACAATTCCAACACGTTGGATTGGCGGGGGATAAAACATGGCGTGCCCGCTATAGCCGAGGTCCTATCTGGCTTGCAAGACAGCTTCGGCGGCCGTGCCTGTGCCACCTGGTTGGCTCGAGCGGACAATCAAATAAACGATATCTGTGGCGACTATGGAGCAATTTTGGAAAGATTCGGTGATATACTAAGAGAACTGAAAGGCTCAGGAGACGAAATTGGGTGGCACCCCCACTTACACCGAAACACCGAAGGAGGCTGGCTTCAAGAAACTGACCCAGACCACATTAGAAATATAATGGCAACAGCTCACCACGCCTTAAAACAACATGGCTGGCACCCAACAGCAACCCGAATAGGTGGTAATTATGGTTCCCCGGCACTTATGGCCATTCTCGAACATTGTGGAATCGAAGTCGACTCCTCCGCCATGCCGGGACGGCAAAGAAAAGATCATCATTACGATTTTGACTGGTCTTCAACGCCCCACACTCCCTACTTTCCATCTCAACACAACCACTGCGTCCCAGGCAACCCTGCACAGCGACTTCTTGAAATCCCACTGAGTATGGCAAATATCCGCGCAGACTACGACACAAAGCCATATAAGCGATACGTTGACCTCTCATTTCATCCCCGTTCTCTGCAACCTGGCCTCGACTTTCTGCTCCAAAACACTACAAGCCTGATTACCGATACCCACCCCAGCACCGTCTTATCGGAAGTGGCTTCGGAGCCCCATGGATTGCTGTCATTTTCTATTGAATCATTTCGGACCAATCTCAAAGGCTTGTTAGAAAGTTGTGCAAGGTACTCTCGACCAGTTCGCTTTGTTACTCTCTCTGATCGACGCCTTCGTCCAGCAGACTGACGCTTTAATGAGTAATGATATTATGCAGCTGGAGAAGAAGTTAGCCGATCTTACGGGACGTCGTGAGTGCGTTCTTACATCCCGTGCAACGACTGCGCTCTTTCTGGCTTTTACCGGCCTTGGGGCCGCGCGCGGTAATATCATCTTTCCCGCCACACTTTGCCCAAGCCCAGCCTATGCAGCAATCTATGCTGGCCACAAACCAATCTTTTGTGATGTTGAGCCCGACACTGGCAACATGTCGCCAACCGCCCTTAAAGAATTGCTAAAAGTTACTTCTAATGTTGTAGCTATAACTGCTGCCCATCTCTATGGCCAACCTTCAGAGCTTGGATCCATCTGTGCTATTGCCGCCCAGCATCAGATCCCCGTGATCGAAGATGTTGCCCAGGCTCTTGGAGCTACAATGAAAGATGGAACTCCTGCCGGAAACTTTGGAATCTGCAGCGTACTTAGCTTTGGATACTCAAAGATTATAGATGTAGGTTATGGTGGCGCATTGGTAACAGATGACCTAGCATTTGCGAACAGTGTTCGGTCTATGGAAAAGCAACTCCCCACACCTTCCAAGCAACAGTCTAAACTTGCTCAACATTATCGATCTGAATACTATCGGATACGATCCGCTGCTGCCCTTTCATCTAGCAGACACTCCGAATTCCTCAATTTTCCGGAGCGTTTCAAGCCTCTGTTCATTAACCGATTTGTACCGTTCAAGATAGAGGCAACCCTCGAGGGCTTAAAAAGCCTAGGTCAAAATTTAGCTGCTAGACACGGAAAAGCAGATCTCTACGATAGGCAGCTGGCCGACAGCGGCGTGGTCAAATTGCGTCGAGATGCTGGCGCAGCTCCATGGCGATATTGTGTTCTCTTACCCGCTGACGAACAAACACGAATAACTCTGCATCTCCGCAGCGCCAACTTCGATGCAAGTAACTGGTATCCCTCGCTTCACCGATGGTTTGGAACAGAAGAAAGCCAAGGGCAAGCGCAACCCAATGAAAGTCTCACACACGAAGATAAGATCCTTAATCTTTGGCTCGACCATAATGTCGATGAAAAGAAAGTTCTTGCCTGCGGAAAAGAACTTGCCCAACTATTATCGGGCAAAAGTTAGTCCTAACCGGGCTCGTAGCATTGACTCTCGAAGCTAAGGCCATGTATGTTCAATATGTGAACGCTGGGGATAGCTAGTGCTCCTGATTCTGTGGCAAGAGAACATAAGGCTGGTCACCCAGCCAGCGGTAGCGTTGGGGAAACCAAATTTTAACAGCCGCACGATAACCCGTGATACAGCCTCAACGCTTGTTATTACTAGTGGCCTTCGCAAATAGCGCGCTTCTGCATTACTTGCAGGCAGTCCGCTATGCTGAGCTGGTGAAATGCGATCGAGTAATACTAAAGAAGCTACAGTAGGACGAAATCTTTGGCCACTTATCCTCTAGCTACTTACATAAAAATAGACATGCCAGCAAACGATACACATACCTAAATATAAACAAAATTAGCCGGTTATGAACGTTCTCTCAATTCTTAAAAATCTCGTGACGCCCAAACTAGATCCGCGTTTGTCAGACCTATTCTATAAGGAATTTAACTCCAACCCCTTGGTTATTTACGATATTGGGGCCGCGGGTGGTGTTTACACGCCCTTTTCAGGTGGCCCAAGCTCGTGGGCACCGGTAGTAGCCTTCGAACCTCATCCTGAAAGCTATAGAAAACTTCAGGATTCCCTCCGATCTAAACATATCTCTTTACACAAATACGCTATTTCCGATTCTGATGGTGAGTTAGATTTCCATGCTGGGCTGGGTGCAGCAGAGACCAAGTCTTCCCTGCTGTCCATAGACCACCTGGGCTTGCCATCTACCCGCCAAAAAGTAACAGGATTGAGGTTAGACTCCGTTAAAAATGTTCTCGGACACCCTGCCGCCAACTTTCTAAAACTAGATACCGAAGGAACAGAAAAATTGATTCTCGAGGGCGGTCTCTCTATGTTGGATGAGGCGGTCCTTGGGATTCGCATTGAAATTGCCTTTTGGCGCGATAGCCCCCAGCCAACAGCATTCTGGGAAATTGATAGATTGCTGACAGACAGAGGCTTTATCTTATTTGATCTGCAGATCAATAGAAGTTCTTCACAACTCCGCTCCTTTGGTGGCCGAAAAGATAAAGTAAGAAGTGGAGATGCCTTATATTTAAAAAATCCAGAAAGTGGTTTAGCGTCAACTCCGAAAAAGGGTTCACTACGAAGCCAACTTTTAAAACTAATTAGTCTTAGTGTCGCTTGGGGTTACCTTGGTTATGCTCTAGAGCTTGCAGACTACGGTAGGCAAAAAAATATCTTCAGCCAACAAGAGTTTGATGAAATGGCTACACCGTGGCTAACTACCCAAGACGTCTCCGACTATTTACCAAGTTTCTACGGACGTCACACACTTGCTCGCCTATTTGATTTTCTATCATACGCCTTTAACCCTAATATAAAGAAAGGGACCCCCTTTCCATTCAACGGATTAGGCAACCACTGGGTCGTTCGACGTATGCGTCAACGATCATCCAAAATAGAGCTATATTGCCCCGTTTTGAAAGCAGGATCCCTGAACCGCCGGAAAAAAATAAAATTGTAATGTTGATTTATTGGTGAGAGAGAAGCCTAAGTCTCAACCACATATTCCCTTAGAAACATGGTAGTATTTAGTAATAAGACAATTCTCGTACCCGCCAGACACTACCTCCGTGGCATCTACGAGATTCTTAACTTTATCTTTTCTGAAAGTGAACCTTTACTATGAGTGAAAATAATTTGTTGCCAGATATAAACCTGGATGGGATGACGATCCTCGTAACTGGTGGCACCGGATCTTTTGGATGCCGTTTCAGCGAACTGGTCTTGGATAAATTCCATGTGAAAAAGCTTATTATTCTTTCACGCGACGAACACAAACAATACACAATGCAACAGCGGCGGAGTTTCCAAAACCGACGGGAAGTGCGTTTCTTTATCGGCGATGTCCGTGATCGGGAGCGGCTCCAAATGGCAATGAGGAACGTGGACTACGTGGTACACGCGGCGGCATTGAAACACGTGCCAACCACCGAATACAACCCTCTCGAGTGCATCCACACCAACATAAACGGAGCGGAAAATGTGGTTAGCGCAGCCATACACTGTAATGTAAAAAGGGTGATAGCCTTATCAACGGATAAAGCAGTTAACCCAATTAATATATATGGAGCCAGCAAACTAGCTGCAGACAAAATTTTTGTTGCGGCCAATCAACTTTCTGGAGCTACATCAACTCGCTTCAGTGTAGTTCGCTACGGAAATGTCCTGGGCTCCCGAGGCAGTATCATTCCGCTCATAAAGGAGTTAGCCCGACAAAAGAGTGAGCCCATCCCACTTACGGACGAACGAATGACGCGATTTTGGATTACCCTAGACCAAGGTATTAACTTTGTACTTACCAGCCTTACATTAATGAAAGGCGGCGAAATATTTGTGCCAAAAATACCCAGTATGAAAATTACTGATATGTTGACGGCTTTGGCACCGGGTAAACCTACTAAAGTGATAGGAATTCGACCTGGCGAAAAACTCAGAGAAGTCCTCATCTCTGAGGAGGACACCGCCACAGTTCTGGAGCTAACCAACCGCTATATAATCTGCCCACCTCAAGACCCAGGTGTTTCCCAATACTACCAAGAGTTTGGAGCAACGAAAGTCCCACACGGATTTAGATATGCCAGCGATAATAATGATGAGTGGCTGACTGCTAAAAGTTTACAAGAACTTTTAAACTCCATCTAACATAAATAGTGCTCTAAACACCTGAATTCTAGTTTGCAATAAACAATCTAATCCCTCGCGACCACCTAAAATAGGAGTCATTACTGTCCATGATCAACATTGGAGATAGAATAGTTGGAGATGGAGCCCCATGCTTTATCACCTTCGAGGCCGGGCCAACGATAGACAGCTTGGAAACGGGGAAGCAATTAATCAGCCACGCTGCTGAAGCGGGGGTAGACGCGATAAAATTCCAGATTGTGGACCCTGACAGGCTACTGGCAGATAAGGACCAATCAATTACCTATGGAATTCTTCTTGATAGGGAGACCGAGGAAACAGAAGAGATAACCGAATCTGTGTATGATATAATGTGCCGCCGCGTGCTTTCCAAAGACGAATGGCACGAACTTAAAAGGCACAGTGACTCACTAGGCCTCGCATTTTTTGCAACGGCTCTTTTTGAAGAAGACCTGAACCTAATTACTGACCTAAAATGCAACTCGATTAAAATAGCATCCGCTGATGTAGACCATCTGACATTTATTAAAGCTGCTGCTCAGACTGGCTTGTGCTTACAATTGGATACAGGAAACTCAACATTAGGGGAGATCGAAACTGCCATTGATCTCATCCAGGGCGAGGGCAACAATCAAATAATAATCCACCAATGTCCGTCTGGTTATCCTGCATATTTACCAAGCATAAACCTAAATATGATCAAGACACTTAAACAAATGTTTTCCTACCCAGTAGCCTACTCAGACCATTCCCCAGGAGCAACCATGGACATTGCAGCAGTGGCTATGGGGGCGAATTTAGTGGAAAAAACTATTTCATTAGACCGAACGACACGCAGTGCAGAACATATGTTTTCTATAGAACCGCCTGAAATGAGCGGCTTTATACAAACCATCAGAGACGTGGAAACAGCGATGGGATCTTCACGTCGTATCTTCCCTTCAGAAGAGAGAGAGAAGCGTGTATCGGGACGCCGCAGCATTTTTATCCGGCGAGACTTGCCGGCAGGGCATAAACTGGCGATGTCCGATATTGACTTTCGCCGACCTGGTGATGGAATCGCCGCATCAAAAACAGACATGTTACTCAATAAGCCGTTGCTGCGTGATATCAAACGGGACCATAAGTTGGAGTGGAGTGATGTGCAGCAATGACAAATCGGCTAGCCATTCTCCCTGCTGCCGGCACTTCTAAACGCTTGCCCAGAAAAAATATTCTGCCTATTCAAAATACTCCTATGTTAGCCTATCCCATAAACACTTGCCTCCAGAGCAAGCTCTTCGACCGCGTGATAGTCTCTACCGAGGACAGTGAGATAGCAAATATTGCCGAGGCTGAAGGTGCCTCTGTCCACAAGCGAGACAAAAGTCTGAGCACAGATGAGGCCAGCATAGCACAAGTTTGTATGGCTCTCCTTACGGAACTGGCAACTGAGGGCTACAGACCCGATACGTTTTGTTGTGTGTACGCAACTGCTATTTTTCTTACCCCTACCGACTTGACAGACTCCTTTGCATTGCTCGGCCAAGAAGATAATACACGGATGGTTGTTGGCGTTTCTTCATTTAACCTACAACCCCATCAAGCCATGTTCGAGAATGATGGATACCTGGAGGCAATGTGGCCAGACGTTATCAGAAAGAAATCACAACAAATTCCTGAATTAGTGGCAAGTAATGGAACTCTTATTTGGACAAAGACATCAGAGTTTTTGGAAGAAACGGGATTTCCAGCGAGCAAGATTCGAGGATATCGGATCCCATATTTCCGTGCCATAGATATAGATACACCTGAGGACTATAGAACCGCTAGCCTACTCGCCCGGCAACAAAAGATACAATGAAACCCCGAGTACTGATCCACGTAGATAGCCTTCGGAGGGATGGAGCATCCTGTATTACGCTCGCCCATATCCTGAGGCAACGTGAATGCAATGTTACGGTATCTGGACAACAAACTACTGCCCATTATCTTAAATTTTGGCGTCCACATATTATGCTACATACAGCAGCATCTAAAATCTCCGCCTATCATAAGCTTGGCCTTCTCTCACCTGCTTCCCGACCAATCATCCATTACCTGCCTCAAGAAGGCAGACCAACCAAACCTGCTTCAATTCGTTTATCTTACCAACCCTTGGCAGCAACAAATTTTAAGTTAGTCGACAAGGTATATGTTTGGAATAAACCTCACCGGGACTGGCTTAAGATAAATTCCCCTCTAAGAGAGTCACAAGTTCAAATAGTAGGTGGATATAGACTCGATCTTGCAAAATATGGATCTCCACCAAACTTCGAGAAACGGCCACCCCTGATCGGCTTTATTGGTCGTTTTACTGCACTAAGTCCCCATGACGGAGACTACGGCTTGCACCTAACCGCAAAAACATCCTCAGCCCTAACACACAAATTGCCAAAAATTACTGCGCAGGTTCGTGCCTGTATGATTTATTCGTACCTGATACATAAGATTATTGAAGAAACCAACCTTAACGTAAGCCTTAGGCCGCATCACAACGAATACCCACATGCCCATTTCTATGTCTGGGCTAAAAAGCGTTTTGGTGCACGGATACATGTAGACCAAGATCTATCTTTCTATGAGTGGGCTGCAAAACAACGAGCGGTCATCACCTCCGCATCAAGCACCTTCGCCGAGCTAGCCATTGCTAGAACCCCCCTAATATGCGTTGATAATATTGATGGCCACGAAATTTCATTAGAACACGACGGCGGCAGCAAACAACTCCTTGATTCATTTCACGGTCAAAAGATGCCCACCACCTTTAATCAGGTGCTTGAACTTCTCCGACAGGCAGACAAGCAGTTTGAATGCGAACCCATGGATAGCCCAACTGAATCCCTTATAAATGAGCAATACACCTGGCCCTACAATGGCTCCAGTTTGCTAGCAATTGCCAATGATATTACTGGCACCTTGCAAAGGCTTGCTCGCCACCCCTTTAGCAGGATACCAGTGCTGCCGAAAATATCAGGCGACCTCGCTTATGCTATTGGCATGTGGCAATCGTACCGATCTGGGACCATTCGGCAGCGTATAAATTATGTTTACAACGATTGGTTGCACGGAGGGAATTCATTCTACAAATCCCTAGCCAGCCGTATTCTCCAGGATGAACCATACAACAACAATTGAAGAAGAAGAAAAAAGCCTCACACTATGTCCTAGCACCAGATGTTGGAAGTGCCGCCCTGTGTTTGGTCAGGCCGTCGCACAAATATCTCATATGGAACAGTTAGTAGCCCAGCACCTGTGCACTGCCTATAAAATAAAAACCGACCGCCGTTACGATTCTAAAAATTGGAGAGTGTTAAATGAGTGACATAAATGTCTGGAATGAAAAGAACCTTCGACGCCATATGTCTTTTCGTCATTTCCCATCTGAAATGGTTTTAAGGGGCGCCGTATCAGATAATTATTTCAATGGACCAACTCCCCAATCTGGAAAAGTTTTAGATATAGGCTGCCTGCGGATAAATAATTTAGTTCCATTCGCTGAGCGTGGATTCGAATGCTTTGGCACAGAAGTAACTGAAGAATCTCTCAAAATAGCTAAAGAATGTGCAGATATGCAAAATATTCAGGCAAAGCTCACCATCGGCTATAATCAATCTTTGCCCTACGAAAAGGAGGCCTTCGAATTGGTTCTCTCTATTGCAACAATTCATTACGAAGAATCAGTCGACGACGTTGGTGCTGCAGTAAAAGAGTTTCATCGGGTAACCAAAGATGAAGGTGTTGTCTTTATAAAAACAGTTGCCCCAAACCATTTTTTGTATACTAAATCAAAGCAGGTTAATGATTTCAGTTTTAGATTTTGTGATCAGAGTGACATCAGAAATGATCAACTGTTTACCTTCTTTCCAGATTTTTCTGTTTTTGAAAACATAGTGGGAAAGTATTTCCCAAATATTCAGCGCGCTCGTATAACAGAATCTTACCCGAAAAAGCTCCTCGATTTTTGGCTGCTGAAATGTACCAAATAACGGTATTATTTGAATTTAGTCTACTCACCCTTTATTAAGGGTCAGCAAAGGAAAATGGCACCTCGCAAATATCTGGCCGGGTTAGTCCCTCCCTCCAATCCTATCTCCTACCCCTTTAGACGCCATAAACAACGCTCGCTGCGAGGGATGTTTTGTATTGCCGGCAAAGTTGCCGATCTTGCGCACTTCCCTAAATCCAAGTTCAACTAGATATTCTGCAACCCAACGTTCGGGGTTCTCGCCCATGAAACTAAGGTTTTCTGCCCAAGATGCATCGATTTGATCACTCTGGCCGGTTTCAAAAAATAGAAGGGAACGGGTCTTCTTAGTGATAGCTCTCATTATCTGGTCGGCCTCATTAAACCCCAGGTCGCGTACCCAATTATGAAAAATAGAAAGACAGAAGACCACATCTGCCTCTGGGAGGTTCTGAATAACCGCTGTACCGACTTCCATCCGGAGGAAGCTAACTGGCAGGAGATCATTTGCTAGCGCCATCGTCTGGCAGAGTCTCACAGATGCTTCATCTCTCTCGACACCAAGTGCCACAAGTCCGTGAGCGGCGAGCGAAAAAGAAAAAAAACCGTTCTGGCACCCAAAATCTAAGGCAAATCCAGTAGACGGAAGCTCTGGTTTAATAGCAGCCCAGCGGTCGCTGCACGCTCGCACAGAATTCGGGTGTGGTCGCCCGTACTTGCCCCCAAACCCATATAACGGTTGATAGTAGTACAAATTGGTCGCTTTATCCAAAAATGCAAAAAGATTGGTTGCCCTTCGTCGCAACCCGTGTCTCCGGTATTCACGGCGCGCCGCAAATCGAAAGCTCACAAGGTCTCCTGAAATTCTTAAGCCCGGCATAAAGAAATTATCGCGGAGAATCCGAAATATTTTCCTACCAAATTCTGGCATCCAGGCTCGCACTGATTTCCTAACGTTCCACACAATTGTGTTCCCTAAATATTTGAACATAGTATACGCGCATTCAGCTTCAATCCGCAATTTGGACCCGGTCGTACTTTGAAATAGATTCCGCCTACCTTCCTCTCCACGACACATTTTTCAGAGTTTATGCTCATGTGCTTCGACCGCATAAGAAAATAACTAGAGATGACATACAACTCCTTACCTTTCTTCGTAATATCTGGTGCCGATGGGGTTGGAAAGACTACAACCACTGAGCTAACCGAAAAAATATTGTCGAAGAAGGGGATCAGTGTTTTGAGTTTCCACCATATGCTTAAAGAAAAGTCCGCTTCTCCTTCTGACACAAGTAGTAATCAGAAGGGTTCGGCAAAACGCCCGGAGAAAGCCATTTGGAAGTCATTTATACCCTCGTCACTAAAGATGCTCGTAACCAGCATACGAGATGAATACAAATACATGGCTCGAATTAATAATATGCTGCGCCTTGCGAGGGCAAACAAACAAATCGCTTTATGCGATAGATATGTATACGATCGGCTCATTACTATCCGCTTGAAAAAACGACCTTTGCTTCATAAATTCGCTGTCCGGATAGTCTGCACACTCCTTCAAAAGCCCACATTAACCGTAATAATAACTGAATATCCGGAGATTATTCGAGCTCGTCGCCAAGAGCTTTCCAAGTCAGAGATTGTTTCGTATCAATCGAACTTCATTAGCCTCTGCCACACTATAAATGCCCCATTACATATTCTATCAGCGAACCAACGCGCACCCGAATTTATTGCTGAAGAGCTATCCGAAATAATTATTAGCTCCTTACATGCGTAGCATGGTCTGCTAAAAACTCGACATATACCAGAAGAAAGGTCGCATCATCCAAACTCACCAACATATCGTGATGTTTTTGAAACTATTTCATCAACATGCCGGCTGGCGACTTCCAGGTCTATTCGGATTAATATTGTTCGCCGGCCTCATCGAAGCTGTGGGTATTATAACCCTTCTTCCTCTTCTCAATGCCGCTATGGGAGACCCGAACGGCAATGTCCTTTCTCGCGCTGTCATAGAATCCTTGCAGTGGCTCGGAGTACAGCCAACTATTCTTAACCTGCTTCTTGTCATTAGTTTAGTTTTTTCACTTCGGGGAGGATTGATCTTCGCATCTAACTATTACATGTACTATATCGTTGTCGATGTGCGAAGGCGATTACAAGCAGATCTGACGCGAAAGTTTGGTGGAATGGATTATGGTTACTACGCGTCAAAAACATCAGGCTGGTTTAGCAACATACTAATATCGGAAATTGCTCGCCTTGTGTCTTCAATGCGAAATTTTAGTCTCCTGGGAGTAAATATTGTAAATGCTCTCGTGCTATTGCCCGTTGCCCTCTCAATGAAACCTGGCGTTACCCTCGTTATATTTGGGGCGGCAACTATTGCTCTTCTTTGTCTCCGTAGACTCATTAGCAAAACTGCGCAATATTCAAAGGAGCAAACCCAACTACAAGGCAAACTTAACTCCACGTTTATAGAACTGATCCAATCATTTATTTACCTGAAGGCAACTGGCTCCACAGATTCTGCAAACCGCCATGTAGTTGATTCCGTGCATGATTTAGCCGAGACGGAACTAAAAATCCGTCGATTGGCTTCTTTTATGTTTTCCATCAAGGATCCAATAGCGGTATTTGTGCTGGCAGGCTTTATATTCTACGAAGTAGAGGTAATGGGGGGTTCTTTATCTGAGGCGGTCGTCGTAGTGTTGGTCCTATACCGCATACTCGTCCAATTAGTTTCACTAG
>CEVA01074474.1_pt1 | contig 37024 bp, 36 predicted proteins | sample 361521 | NCBI WGS metagenome assembly CEVA01 (sample SAMEA2622823, study PRJEB7988) | marine metagenome | isolation source: saline water (ENVO:00002010), including | reverse complement strand
TTTTTTGAGAATAGGGCATAACCCTACCGCCTACGGTCCAAGGCGTCCACTCGCTAAACGAGCCGCACCAAATATCGCTTTAGGATGCTCTCATGACTGTAATGATTGAAGCTGACAACCTCACAAAGCACTACGGAAATTTTATAGGTATCGAAAACATTAACTTCTCCGTTGAAGAAGGAGAAATCCTCGGGCTACTAGGACCAAACGGCGCTGGGAAAACGACTTGTATGCGCATCTTAACAGGGTTCATGCCACCCTCTTCAGGCACAGCTCGCATCAGCGGATACGATATCACTACAGAATCACTAAAAGCTCGGCAACGAATTGGCTACCTCCCAGAAACTGTTCCTTTATATACTGACATGACAGTTAGCGAATATCTCACCTACATGGGAACGTTGCGAGGTATGCCCACAGCAAATTTGAAAGAACGCCTCCCGGAAGTGATTGAAACCTGCGGACTACAAGAATATCAAAAAAGCTTCATTGCTAATCTTTCCAAAGGATATAGACAAAGGGTAGGCATCGGCCAAGCGATTCTGCATGACCCAGATGTCCTGATTCTGGATGAACCGACAATAGGAATTGACCCAATACAGGTAGTAGAAACTAGGCAGCTCATACGCAGTCTGGGAGGAAAACATACTCTCGTATTGAGCTCGCACATACTACCAGAGGTCAGTATGGTATGCGATCGAGTTATTATCATCCACGAAGGACAAGTCGTTGCAGTTGACACGCCTGCAAACCTGTCCTCCCACCTGCAAAGGTCTCAACGAGTCTCAGCAACGATAAACGGACCCAGTAACGAAGTGATGCCTGCATTAAGAGAGATTCAGGGTGTGCAAGACGTGCATAGAGACTCCGACAACCCTCTGGCATACTTAATCGAAGCCAGATTGGATGGGGATATCAGAGAGTCGATAGCACAAGCCATAGTTCAGAAGGGATGGGGACTACTTGAACTTCAATCCGTGGAAATGAGCCTTGAAGAAATATTCCTTGAACTTACAACCACAGATAGAGAGTCGCAGTGATAAGAAACATCATAGCTATAGCAATGAAAGAGATCCGCTCCTACTTTGGATCGCCAATGGCTTACGTCATCGGTGCATTCTTTGTGGGGCTCACAGGGTTCTTCTTCATAGACGCACTCAGTGTCCCGTTCCCAGTCGCATCAGTACGTGGCTTTCTAGATAGGGCTGTAGTGCTGATAATGCCCATATGGGCACCTATTATCACTATGCGGCTACTTGCTGAAGAGCAAAAGCTAGGAACTCTTGAGCTTCTTATGACTGCGCCAGTACGAGACTCAGAAATCGTGTTAGGAAAATTCATAGCCAGCCTCGTTATTTTCCTAGGCACCCTGTCGTTCACCATTTGGTTTGTGCTGCTGCTTTTCGTTTTTGGAGATCCTGACATAATGCCACTGCTGAGCGCATATGTAGGATTCATCATGTACGGCGTAGCTGCCCTTTCTGTCGGACTTCTTGCTTCGTCTTTGAGTCCAAACCAAATCGTCGCAGCGGTCGTAGGCTTTGGTATCCTAGTAATCCTTACGATTAGCCAGGAAGCTGCGAGACAAGTTGACGGTGTAGCAGCAGTGATACTTGAGGAACTTGCTATCAACAGCCATCTTGAAGACTTCCTTCGAGGCGTCTTGTCAACAAGAGACTTCGGGTATTATTTAGCTATAGCGGCTGTTTTCCTGTTCTTGACCATACGATCTCTAGAAAGTAGACGGTGGAGGTAAATTGAGTTCCCGTAGAGTACCTGATCGACATGAATCCGACATAACAAATCAAACAATATTGGGTAAGACTTTTGCCTCATTGTCAGACCTCAGCCCTGTGTTTGGAATGTCAGGAGCAATTGCTTTGATTGGGGCTACCATTATATACCTGTGGGCACCTGATCTCAGAACGTTCACGGGTCCGGTCCTATACCTCGGGCTAGCCCTGCTAGGATTAGCGGGGATAGGATCATTCAGAACTGTACTAAGCACTATAACAGGCAGAAAAGGACGGTATGGTGCCAATACTATCATCATGATAGTTCTCTTCCTAGCCTTGACTGTGCTTTTATACCTGATCGTGGCTATTCAGGAATTCAGATTCGACACGACTGCAACAAAACAATTTACCCTCTCGAAACAAACCGTAAACGCGCTAGCTGACCTTGAGGAAGAAATAGAGGCTATAGCATTTTTCGTTCCGACAGATCAACTTCAACAACAACTGAAATACCAGACAGAGACACTACTTTACGAATTTGCACAAACTTCCGATAAATTCAGTTTCCGATTTGTTGACCCCGAGTTAGATCCCTCAACTGCTCGAAGGTACGAAGTAACTGAATTTGGAACTGTAGTGCTTGAGAATAAAGACACCGGCAGACGACATCAAATTCTCACCCCACCCGTAACTGAACAAGATTTCACCAGTGGCCTGTTTGTTGTCACAGGCGAAATGCAAAAAGTTGTGTATTTCCTTATTGGCCACGGGGAAAGAATTCCTACGGACATAATAAGCGATCAGGACATTGGCCTCGCTGCAAGAGGCTTAATATCTGATAACTACAGAGTAGATACACTGAATTTGTTCAAGGAAGGCAAAGTTCCCGAAGACGCTGCAGTACTAATCGCTGCAGGGCCATCGAGAGGCTTCTTGACGCGCGGCACCAATGAAGAAGAACTACTTAAAGAGTACTTGGAAATGGGTGGCAATATGTTAGTCCTTGCTGATCCCGATATACCAAGAGATTGGCGCCGTCTATTGCACCCATGGGGAGTAGCCCTTCTTTCAACTGTTGAGATACCGGTCGAAGTGGACGCAACGGATAACTTATGGAATCGTTCCGCTGCGCGGGCTTTCCCGGCACCAGGCATGGTAGTAGATCAGGGAAGTTCAGTAACTGGAAGTCCAAGGACTCCTATACTTGAACCAACGTCGTACAATCGCAACCCTGAAGAATTCGGAAACACCTACCCACGAGAAAACCCAGTAAGCATCACAAACAATTTGGATGTAACTTTTTACCCCAATGCAGTCGGAATAACATCATCGCTACCTCCTGATTTAATTCCACCAACAATGAAAGTCATACCACTTGCGCTTACATCGTTTGATAGTTGGATTACCGCACGCGAAGAGGACAATAGTTTCGACCCTACACTTGACAGAAGGGGACCAGTAGCAATATCCGTGGCAGTACAAAGCTACGGACCAATCCCAGGGGAACTAAATGCCGAAAATACGCCCCGCGAAATACCGGTCAGTGAAACCCCAACTCGTATAGTGGTGTTCGGAGATGTAGACTTTGCATCAAACCGATGGTTCGATGCTTTCAGTAATCGGGATTTCCTACTCAATTCGATAAACTGGCTCACAGGTGATTATGACCTAATCTCCATCAGGCCTAAGACCACCGTATTCCGCGAACTGGTTACAAACAAAGAAGAATTTCAATTCATCCGATATTCCAGTCTCTTCTTACTCCCTACCACTATACTCATCTTGGGAACGATAGTCTGGTGGCGTCGACACTAATATGTTAAATGGTCCTTATCGGAGTTTCTTGTGAACGTGCGAACATCCGTCATATTACTCATCCTCTTGATAATGGTTGCGGGTACAGTGATATTCTCGCAGGCCAGACCGCAGAGCACGACTATCGATCCTAATGCCCCTCGAGACTGCGGAGAACCATTTGTAATGCTTGTGACCCCAGAAGACATTCACGGAGTAACGGTAGTACACGAGGGTAGCGAAATCGAATTCACACAAAAAGGGAGCGACTGGATCATTCAGGGTGAATCCCCGACTGAAGTAGACTTAGAACGATGGGGAGGTATTGTCTACCTTCTAAGCGGACCCAGATCTTCCAGACTATTGTGTGACAACTCAATGGACCCAATTGAATATGGACTCGACGACCCGAGAACCATTATTCGTATGTACGCAAAAGGCGATAGAGTCTTCGAATATCGAATTGGCAATCCTACAGAGGATCGCACAAACGACTATGTCACAATTAAGGACTCCTCAGATGTATACCTTGTAGATGCTTCCTTCTCAGGCGTAATGGTCAACTTGCTGAAGGACATACCCTATGCTAAATGGTACTTCCACGCTACTTCAGACAGGGTTAGTGAATTGGATGTATCACGAGGCCTTGAAAAGGTAGCATTTGCGAAGAACAAAACCCGAGGATGGCAATTCAACACTAGTAAGCGACCCGCTGAAAGAGATCCCATAGATCTCACCGCCTGGGAAGCTGAAGTTGCTCCATTGCTCAAAGGACCCCAAATTCAGTATCGAGTCGAAGCTGAAATGACAAATCCTGCTCAATATGGGCTTGATGACCCCTTCGGAGCCATACGCCTCGAGTATGGAGTGATTGAAGAAGGGGACAACCAGACCCTACTAGAAGTCTTCCATCAAAGAATATGGAATCTAGGAGATAAAACCCAAGACGGCGACGCGTACTACTCGAAAATATTCGGGATAGATGCTGTTCTTGCATTAGACGCTGAATGGGTTGATAGTCTCCTAAAGGTACTTGAATCTCCTCCATATGTTGACTCTGACCAAGAAGCGACTAAGTCCTAGTACGTATCTCATTTCCTAACATAGTCGTGCACCTTCCAAAAAGGATTATCCTGATATGAAAGCAGAGATCGTGTCCATTGGTACTGAGCTCCTAATGGGAGAAATCACAGACACCAATGCAACCTACCTCACAAACCAACTAACTGCTTTTGGCATGGAAACAACACATGTTACTCAAGTGCGCGATGATTTGGATGAAATTGTGGACATTTTATCACTTGCTTGGAATCGTTCCAAAATAATTGTGGTTACTGGAGGACTGGGTCCTACCCACGACGATCTGACACGAGACGCAATCGCAAAACTTTTCAACGAGGAATTGTACCGAGATCCAAATATCGAAAACCACATCAAACAATTTCTAAGTAACCGGACAGGAAGAACTCCTGCATCTATAAACCTGCGTCAGGCAGATATAATCCCTTCAGCTCAGCCAATATTAAATACAGCCGGTACAGCACCTGGACTTCTCATTCAATCAGATGGAAAAGTACTTTTATCCCTGCCTGGAGTTCCACATGAAATGGAAAAAATGTGGCAAGAGGCTGGTTCCACAATAATGGCTAATGCAAATACAAATCTCGCGATCAAAACTCGTACTATTAAAACTTTCGGACTTTCCGAATCCGCTGTGAGCGATTTAATCCCCGAAATATTATCTGAAAAAGATCCCTATACAGGTATATATGCAAAACCTGATGGAATTCACTTGAGAATAATTAGTATGGCTCCCTCCAGCGAAGAAGCCAATAAGAAACTGATAAATATACAGCAAGCAATTGTACATTCCTTAAAGGAATTCATTTGGGGTTGGGACGAGGATACCCCCGCCGGGGTATTAGGAGCACTACTAACAAACAAAGGAGCAACTATAGCTACCATGGAATCAATGACTGGTGGCCTGATTGGTTCCACTATCACAGATGTCCCTGGTAGTTCTGCGTACTACAAAGGGGGATTTATCACTTACGAAACTCAAGCAAAAACTAATCTAGGTGTTTCGCAGAATGATATCCACACATATGGAGTAGTCAGTCCACAAGTCGCGCTATCAATGGCAAAACGGACAATTGAATTAACAAATGCTGATGTTGGAATTTCTATAACCGGATCAGCCGGCCCTACAGCTGCAGAAAAAGAAGAACCCGGAACGTATTACATTGGCATACAGTATAAAGATAAAGGCACAGCCATAACTGGAACATTTCGTTCCAATAGATTAGCAGTGAAACTGCGGGCAACTACACACGCAATCATTGAAACTGTTAAATTGCTAAACTCCGTGTGAAATGGACTAAATGTCTACAACCTGTGCCCAAAAGATAATAATTCTTGACAATGAGCGTATCAAGATTTATTATTGCAATGGATAGCTTTTTGTTGTATGGGTGTGCACTAATGCGAAGAACAAGAATAAGTTACGACCCCTCGACCGGATGGCGGCGTATAACAGAAACGATTGATTTAACCCAAGCTGATCAAAATACTACCAGAACCAGGGAGTCTAGTTCTGAGGATCATCAACGCGAATTGGAAGGTGTATATGTAATTAGCGTTGCTGCGAGGCTTCTAGAAGTACATCCTCAGACTTTAAGAAAATACGAGCGCGTGGGTCTTATTAATCCAGCGAGAACAGTAGGAATACGCCGGCTGTATTCCGAGGAAGACATAGCCAGATTAAGGGTAATCAAACATTTAGTCGACGATCTTGGACTTAATTTGGCTGGAGTCGAGCTTATTCTAGATATACTAAACAGATTGATCGATACCCAAATCAGTGCCCATCGACATACTTCAGCCAAAGCTATACAGGCAGAAGTAGATGGTAGGCTGAATACTATTTTTGATATGCTAAAATTGTCGGGGTGAAACCATATGCCCCCTTTCACACACGACAAAAAAACTCACCAAGGCTTTGTTCTAGGAAACTTGGAGTCGAAAAATGGATGAAATCAATCGAGAATACACAGAAACTCAGAATGAAAATGGCTGTGATCAAGAGGTAGAGGTTCCTCTTTCAGAGGAACCTCTACAAGATCCAGTAATACAGGCAGTGCAAGAGCGAGATGAATATCGCGACCGAATGCAGCGAGCTCAGGCAGAACTAGTCAATTTCAAACGCCGCACAGCAGATGAGAAAGTCGAAACAGTCAAACGCGAAAAGACTCGTGTATTTTCAACTCTATTGCCAATAATTGATGATTTTGAACTAGCTATGCAGCAAGACGCTAAACTTACAGCCGACCCTACTTGGGCTGCAGGTATAGAACTTATTTATCGCAAACTAGAATCTGTACTAGCCATCGAAGGTTTGAGCACCCTACCTGCATCCGCTGGAGATACGTTCGACCCACTATTCCATGAAGGGCTAACCTATCAAGCTCATCCTGAATACGATGAAGGACAAATAGTAGCTATACTCAGGAAGGGCTATCTCCTAGACGGGAAATTACTCCGAGCAACTCAAGTATCAGTCGCTCATAAATCTCAGTCAGCGAGTGAATCAAATCCACAAGACAAAGAATAAGGAGACCATTGAACCATGGCAAAAGTTTTAGGAATTGACTTAGGAACTACAAACTCCTGCATGGCAGTAATCGAAGCGGGGGAACCTGATGTCACCGAAAATGCGGAAGGAAATAGGGTAACCCCTTCGGTCGTTGCAATCAACCCAAAAACGGGAGAAAGATATGTCGGTCAAGCTGCGAAACGACAAGCTGTGACTAATCCTGAAAATACAGTGTTTTCTGTCAAGCGGCTGATGGGACAAAAACACGATGTCTCACAAGTACAGCAGGCGATGCAACATGCACCATACGCCATTACCAAAAATGCAAAAGGTGATGCTCAGGTAGATATGGGAGATAAATCCTACTCGCCTCCAGAAGTATCAGCAATGATACTTCAAAAGCTAAAAAGTGATGCAGAGGCAAAGTTAGGCGAGCAGATTAACCAAGCTGTCATAACTGTTCCTGCATATTTCAATGATGCCCAACGCCAAGCTACCCAGGATGCAGGTCAAGTCGCTGGCTTGGAAGTCTTGAGAATCATCAACGAGCCCACTGCAGCAGCACTCGCATACGGACTAGGCAAATCAGAAGAAGAAGTTATTGCTGTATATGATCTAGGTGGCGGAACTTTTGATATATCTATCCTAGAGCTAGGTGATGGTGTTTTCGAGGTGAAGTCGACCAACGGTGATACCTTCCTAGGAGGCGATGATTTCGATCAGCGAATCATAGACTGGATATGCGACGAATTCAAAAAAGAGAACACAATAGATTTGCGACAAGATCGAATGGCGTTACAACGCCTAAAAGAGGCAGCAGAAAAGGCTAAAATAGAACTATCTACCCTTATGCAAACGGAAATCAATCTTCCATTCATAACCGCAGATGCTAATGGACCTAAGCACTTAGTTCTGAATCTTTCGAGATCTCAGATGGAACAACTCGTAGCGGATTTGATTCAGAAAACGTCCGAACCCTGTAACAACGCGATACGTGATTCTGGTTTCAGTAAACAACAAATCAGTGAGGTAATACTAGTAGGGGGAATGACACGGATGCCGGCTGTCCAACAAATGGTTGTTGACCTGTTTGGCAAGGAACCAAATAAAGGTGTGAACCCAGACGAAGTTGTAGCACTGGGAGCAGCGATACAAGGAGGCGTACTGAATAAAGAAGTACAAGACATCCTACTCCTTGACGTAACCCCACTAACCTTAGGACTGGAAACATTGGGAGGAGTATTCACCCCTCTTATACAAAGAAATACAACGATACCAACCAGAAAAGAGGAAACCTTTTCCACTGCTGCCGATAACCAACCAAGTGTCGAAATCCATGTTCTACAAGGAGAGCGTTCTGTCGCTAGCGGAAACAAATCAATCGGGAAATTCCTCTTGGATGGCATCCTGCCTGCTCCGAGAGGTATCCCCCAAGTGGAAGTAGCCTTTGATATAGATGCAAATGGCATACTCAACGTCTCAGCAAAAGACAAGGGAACAGGTAAAGAACAAAGAGTAACCATACAAACCAGTTCTGGACTAAGTGACGACGACATAGACCGCATGGTCAAAGAAGCTGAGCAATATGCAGATGATGACCAAAAACGAAAAGAAAGCATTGAAATTAGAAATCAAGCCGATAGCGCGATCTATACTGCAGAAAAACTTATCGCGGAAAATGGCGATAAGATAACAGAGGATCTCAAGCAAAACGTACATACTGCGATAGATGAAACGCGTACAGCACTACAAAATGAAGAAGATACAGAAACCCTATCGCAAAAACTCCAGACATTGAACGAGGTCCTTCAAGCAGTGGGGGCCCAAGTCTATTCTGCTGCAGGACCCGAAAACGGTGATCCTACCCAGAATGCCGATGTACCCGAAGATAATGACGACAAAACAGTGGAAGGTGAATACCGCGAATTGTAAGACCAATCGCCCACTTATGGATTGAGGAAATACAAAACACTATCGAGCAAAAATACAAATATCCGGTGAATCCACAGGCTTGTGAAATCATTCTTTATTGTGTTATCATTCCGCCACTAGTCGCAACGAATTAGTCTTGGAGGTGTCTCAATGGTACCGTCTACAGAAGACTCCGCAGTACAGTCCGAAATACCAGACACTACAAGTGCTCCAGCACATGTGTCAATAGATCCACTTGCTTCTCACTTCCTAGGTAGACTAGCCGAGCTTGAGTCACTACGACAGACATACGAAACCTCATCACATCTAGACTCAGTCCTGCTTCAAGCGGTAAAAAAGAGTATTTACTCTACCCTCAGAGACTGCAAGGAAGCCGGTGTCGGTGAAGAAGCCGAAAAGCTACTTATTGACCTCGCAACAGATAAGAGCTAATTCTTTCAGCCCCTCAAAATAGATTGACTCTTGCTTGGGACTAAGCAAGTACATTTGATAAGTGCTGCTTCAATTGCTCAACCGTAAGATGGGCAGCTTCCCAAGTGAAATCCACCAACTCACCTGTAACTTCTGGAAAAGTACTGAGATCATCCCTCAAGTTTGACACGCCATATTTATGCGCATATTCGGGAGGAATGGCATCTGGCAATTCCCAATCATTCATAACGCCAAATGCCAAAGCCCATCCCCTAGCTACTGCCCATATATCGTACCCACCACCACCAAGCGCAAGCCAGGGGTACTTCATATCCTTAAACTGCTTTACTATCTCTCCAAAACCCTGAACAGACAAATTTAAATGAGTAATAGGATCATAGGCGTGACTATCCAACCCTAATTGAGTAACTATTACATCAGGTGCAAAATGCTGAATTACCGGTGGTACTATTTCCTGAAAAGCCCACATGTATACACTATCCCCTGAATAAGGGGCAAGTGGAACATTTACTGAATAATTTCCGCCTTGACCGACCCCAGTTTCATGAGAGAATCCCGTTCCCGGAAAAAGATACTGCCCATTTTCATGTAATGAAACGGTAAGAACTCGATCACTGCCATAAAACGCATCCTGTACTCCATCTCCATGATGAGCATCAATATCCACGTAAGCCACCCTTAATCCTGCCTCCAAGAATTTGTGGATAGCCATAACAGGATCATTAAACACACAAAACCCAGAAGCTTTATTGGACATCGCATGATGCCAACCTCCCCCAGGGCTAAATACGCGCTCAGATGCGTCGCTGAGTATCAATTCTGCTCCAACTATAGAACCGCCTGTTATCTCACAGCACGTTTTATACATATTCTCAAAAGCTGGGGTATCGCCTGAAGGATGGAATCCGAATGCTTCCGGATTTGGAGATGAGGGATTATCACTGAACCTCTTGACTGCTTCGATGTACTGCTCCGTATGATAAACGGCAAGCTCAAGGTCTGACGCTGTTTTAGGGGCCACTAAGGTAGCTGCATCCCTTCTAATAAGGCCATACGCATCCATTAATTCATATGCATATCGAACCCGAATGGGTTGCTGTACATGCCCTGCCCTTAATGAATAGGAAGACATAGACTCGCTATAAATCAACGAAACTTTAGGATTTTGCATCTACTTTCCCCCGATTAAGCATAAAAAGAGCAGGCAGCCAGCATTAAGCGCCTCTCCCCTCACTAGCACCTACCTCCCACTGCTCCCAAATTGCATCTGATTTAGCTGCCATAATGAAATCATTTTTGTGGAGATTCCGAATCTTATGGGTCCACCATGTCACGACCAATGATCCCCATTCCGTTACCAATCGTGGATGATGCCCTTCTTCCTCAGCTATTTCCCCTATCATAGAAGTCAATTTTAGCGCTTCCTGAAAATTGAGCACCTTATACCGTCGAGTCAATTTCGGTATTCCGTCTTCTTCAATCAAACTCCATTCAGGAATCTGCGGTATCAAAACAGCCTTTTCTTCAAATGTCGCCGGGGGGGAATCTCTCCTGCATGCAACACATTTTTGTGAATTCAAATTAACCACAAAGCCCTCCTAAACCTACAACTACAGGCATATTAGCTGGAATTATATAATGTTCGATAGAGAAGTGTCATCCGATTACCGCAATGGTTGGAGCCACCGAACGGACTCGAACCGTTGACCTGCTGTTTACGAAACAGCTGCTCTACCACTGAGCTACGGTGGCCAGCAACAACACCCAGAAGAACCCAATAGGAATCTCCGAAAAGCCTATCTTATCCTTCGCAGTATTTGTGAACCCATCTCAACGGTGCTCAGGTGATCTGATGCCCCTTCAGCAATATCTGCAGTGCGATATCCCTCACGAAGAACTTCAGCAACAGCACTTTCAATAGCCATCGCTTCAGTTCCCAAACTTAAAGAGTATCTAAGCATAAATGCTGCGCTCAATATGGATGCAGTTGGATTAGCGAGTCCTTTACCAGCGATATCAGGGGCACTGCCATGAATCGGTTCATATAGCCCTCGCGTCCGCTTGCCTTGATCCAGATCTGGAATGCCTGCCAAACTGGCAGAAGGAAGCATACCCATAGATCCTGACACTACCGCTGCCTCATCAGTCAAAATGTCACCAAACATATTTTCCGTCACAACCACATCAAACCTCTTAGGATTAGACACAAGTTGCATAGCAGCTGTATCAACTAGCATATGCTCAATAGCTACATCCGGATAATCCGAAGCAACCTCAGTAGCAACTTGACGCCACAGACGGGAAGTTTCAAGTACATTTGCCTTATCAACAGAAGTGACTAATTTTCGCCGACCTCTAGCCAATTCAAATGCCACCCGCACGATTCTTCTAATTTCGGTCTCACTATACTTCAACGTATCAACCGACTGACGCCCCGTCTTTGTTTCCCAACGTTTTTTCGGTTTGCCAAAATATAGCCCGCCTGTGAGTTCACGGATCACCAAAAAATCCGCACCTTTCAAGATATCAGGCTTGATGGGGCTTGCTTCTAATAATTCAGGATATACCTGAACTGGTCTAAGATTTGCAAATAGTTTCAAATGACGGCGGATTCCCAATATGCCATCTTCGGGACGAACTGCAGCTGAAGGGTCATCCCATTTAGGACCACCGACAGCACCGAAAAGCACTGCATCTGCTTTAGATGCTATCTTTGCGGTTTCAGCAGGCAACGCAGTGCCAAAGGAGTCAATAGCAACTCCGCCAACAGGCCCATATGCATAAGTGAATTCATGCCCATATAATTTACCTATTTCATCCAATATAAGCACTGATTCTTGTGTAACTTCTGGACCAATACCGTCTCCAGGTAAGACAGCAACTGAAAATTTCATATCATCCCCTCACGTATGGTAGCCCGACGCTAAGTTAACTTCTTCCTTGTTCAAAAGCATCAATCTTAGACTCTAGTTGCAATGTCAGTCCAATATCGTCAAGCCCCTTCAATAAACAATCGCGCCTAAATTCATTAGTGGCAAACGACACGTTGAATCCCTGATCATCAGATACGCTAAGCCCATCTAAATCTACCGTAAGCTGATAACCTGGTTGGGTCACAGCCTTATCCATAATTTCTCTCACAGTGTCTTCCGGCAAAACAACTGGAAGCATTCCATTCTGAAAACAATTATTGTGAAATATGTCAGCAAAACTTGGGGCTATAATCACCTTGAAGCCATAATCCAATAACGCCCACGGCGCGTGTTCCCTTGAAGAACCACTCCCAAAATTCTTTCCAGCAATTAGTATACTGGCCCCTTCATATCCAACTCTATTAAGTTCAAAATTTGGATCCAACTGCCCATCTGGAAGGAATCTCCACCCAGGCTGCGAGAATAGAAACTCTCCAAACCCAGTGCGCTCTATGCGCTTCAGGTAGACAGCAGGTATGATCTGGTCCGTGTCTACGTTCTCTCTATCTAGAGCGGCAACTACACCAGTGATTCTTATAAATGGCTCCATAGTCAACTCCTCTGAGATTTAATTTCATTACTTCCATTCCCGTATATCCACGAAGTGCCCTGAGATTGCTGCTGCTGCTGCCATCTCGGGACTTACCAAATGAGTGCGTCCTCCTGGACCTTGTCGCCCTTCAAAGTTCCTATTAGAAGTTGATGCGGAGCGTTGTCCCGGCTCCAAGATATCCGGATTCATACCTAGACACATTGAGCATCCAGCCTCACGCCATTCAAATCCAGCATCTCTGAAAATCGAATCCAGACCTTCTTGCTCAGCCTTGATCTTAATGGCAAATGACCCAGGAACTACCATCGCATTAACTCTGTCGCTTACCTGCTTGCCCTTAACAATTTCAGCTGCTGCTCTGAGATCTTCTATGCGGGAATTGGTACAAGAACCAATGAACACTTTATCTAAGCTTATCTCATTAATAGGAGTATTAGGCTCCAATTCCATATATTGCAAAGCCCTTTGTGCCGCAGCCTTTTCACTAGCATCTTGATAGTTCTCTGGATCCGGTACGACACCCGTGATAGAAGTAACCATTCCAGGGTTGGTTCCCCAACTGACAAATGGTTCTAATTTTGAGGCATCAATCTCTATCACAGTATCGAAGTGAGCTCCTACATCCGTTACAAGCGATTGCCATTTTAGAATAGCCTCTTCGAAATCCTGTCCCTGCGGAACTTGAGGTCTTCCTCGCATGTATTCAAAGGTAGTTTCATCTGGTGCGATCATGCCTGCCCGAGCTCCAGCCTCAATGGACATGTTGCATATGGTCATGCGCCCAGCCATTGATAGCTGCTGTATCGCTTTCCCAGTATACTCAATAACGTGGCCTACCCCTCCCCCAACCCCTATTTGCCCAATTATAGCGAGTATGAGGTCCTTGGCAGTCACTCCAAAAGGAAGATCACCGTTAACCCTAATTTCCATATTCTTAGGCTTTTGCTGCACTAAGCACTGAGTTGCTAGAACATGTTCAACTTCCGAGGTACCAATCCCTAAAGCAAAGGCGCCGAAAGCTCCATGAGTAGAAGTATGACTATCTCCGCACACTATTATTTTCCCAGGCTGTGTATAGCCCTGTTCAGGTCCTATCACATGCACAATGCCTTGGCCGGCACTAAACATGTCAAAATATTCAATGCCAAAATCTCGTGCGTTTGTATTGAGAGCCTCAATTTGCCTTCGAGAGATATCGTCAGCAATAGGCAAAGATCTATCAGTGGTCGGCACATTATGGTCAACTGTTGCCACTGTCAACTCTGGTCGCCTCACTTGCCGCCCTGCTATACGCAACCCTTCAAATGCCTGAGGGGAAGTTACTTCATGAACTAAATGCAAATCAACGTATAGGGTAGTGGGCTTCCCCTCTCCCTCGTCGACTATGTGATCATCCCAAATTTTGTCAAACATAGTTTTTGGAGCCATGAAATACCTCTGCTTTCCTATTGTGATGTTGCCCTAAACTTTCAACAATCAGGTGTTATCAGTAGACTGATTGTTCTCGATAGCCATGATCCTGTTTAGCGCATTCATATACGCTCTTGCACTAGCCACGATAATATCGGTTGATGCCCCTCTACCCACATACGTTTTCTCATTACTTTCCACCCGTATACTTACATCGCCAACAGCGTCTAGGCCTTCGGTTATGGATTTCACTGAGTACTCAACCAAGCGACAAGGTTTTTGAACAATTCTATTGATTGCATTACACACTGCATCTACTGGGCCTGCTCCAGTAGCAGCATCTCGAAAAATTTCCTCGTCAGGGCCTACTAGTTGCACCGTCGCAGTTGGCATAGAGGTATCTCCACTTGAGACTTGCACGTGATCCAAGCGAAAGGTACCCGAATCTGCAACAGTCCGACGTTCCTCAGCCATCAACGCTTCTAAATCCCGATCGGTAACTTCCCTCTTCTTGTCTGCCAACTCCTTAAAAGCCTTGAACGCATTATCCAATTCTTCTTTCTGAAGATTATATCCGAGCTCTTCTAATCTTGATCGCAAACCTGCCCGACCAGATAGTTTGCCAAGAACTATTGCATTACTTTGCCATCCAACCTCGGTAGCATCCATAATCTCAAAGGTTGTTCTCTCTTTGATAACCGCATCTTGATGAATTCCAGACGCATGTCTAAAGGCATTAACTCCCACAATAGCTTTGTTAGGTTGCACGGCAAAACCAGTTATATCACTCACTAGCCTACTAGAGTTATATAAATGTTTAGTATCTACCCCAGTGCTTACTCCTAAGATATCGCCCCGGGTTCGTATTCCCATTACCACTTCTTCAAGTGAAGCATTGCCTGCTCGTTCTCCCAAACCATTAATACAGCCCTCCACCTGACGTGCACCTACTGCGACAGCAGCCAAACTGTTAGCCACAGCCAACCCCAAGTCGTTATGGCAATGAACACTGACTCGAGCTTTATGAATGTTGGGAACGTTCTCAAATATGTTCCGGATCAGTCCGGCAAATTCTTCAGGAATTGAATATCCTACGGTATCTGGAATGTTCACTGTAGTAGCCCCAGCTGCAATGGTCGCTTCTAGCATGGTATACAAATATTCAGGATTCGTTCTGGTAGCGTCCATAGGGGAAAATTCTACGTCATCCACATATCCTTTTGCCCTGCGCACCATCTCAACCGCCATATCCATGACTTCCTCACGATTCCGGCGCAACCCATGCATAAGGTGAATATCTGAGGTAGACAAAAAGACATGTATTCGTGGGCTTTCAGCACCTCGCACTGCCTCAGCTGCACGGTCGACATCATCGGGATTGGCTCGAGCTAGTGAAGCAACAGATGAACCACGTATTTGGGCAGCTATAGCGCTCACTGCTTGAAAATCTCCAGGAGAGCTTGCTGCAAATCCTGCCTCGATAATATCAACCTTCAATTTTTCAAGTTGTTCTGCAATTTCAATTTTTTCGTTAACAGTCATGGCTGCTCCCGCAGCCTGTTCGCCATCCCTCAGGGTGGTATCAAATATCAGTACTTTTTCTGCTTCCATAACGTCCTCTATGATTTCCAAATTTACGATACCGTCATTTACTATTGGGGAGGGAGCGTTGCTTAGGCGTTTGCATAGGCTACGTCGCTAATAACACACCCTGAACCTAGTGCAAATTGGAGACAAGGGACACGCAGTCAGACGTCAGATATTGCCCACTAATGACATATCTTGGACGACGAACCACGCTAGAAACCTCTTTCGTTCGCATTATTAAGAAATACCTTTCAACTCAAACACGTTCGTGAACCAGTACCCCATTAGGGACGAAGAAATGGCATCATACCTCGCAGCTCTTTCCCAACTGACTCAATTTGATGCTCAACCTCCTGCTCACGGAACTGACTAAAACGATGTCTACCCTCGTCATTCTCCGCTATCCATTCGCGTGCGAAAGTGCCATCTTGAATTTCAGCTAAGACTTCTTTCATACGGTCCTTTACTGATCCATCAATAATTCTGGAACCTCTCGTATAGTCGCCATATTCCGCGGTGTCACTAACTGAGTACCTCATATACTCCAAGCCACCCTGATACAGCAAATCCACTATCAGCTTTAATTCATGCATAACCTCGAAATATGCAGATTCTGGTTGATACCCTGCTTCGACTAACGTTTCAAACCCTGCCTTAACCAAAGAAGAAACGCCCCCACAGAGAACCGTCTGTTCTCCAAAAAGATCCGTCTCTGTTTCTTCTTGGAAGGTTGTATCCAAAACCCCTGCTCGCGTGCAGCCAATACCCCGAGCGTAGGCCAATCCTATTTCATATGCCAAACCAGAGGCGTTCTGAGAAACTGCAATCAGCCCGGGAACCCCTGCTCCCTGTGTATAAACTTCCCGTACTCGATGCCCTGGTGCCTTGGGCGCAATCATGCACACGTCAACACTAGAGGGAGGCGTAATCTGTTTGTAATGAATATTAAACCCATGAGCAAACATTAACATTTTGCCCTCACGCATTTTACCTTCTATGGATTCACGATAGATCCTTGCTTGGGAGGTATCGGGAATCAGCATCATTATTATGTCGGCTTCCTCAGCTAAGTCCGCGACAGTCAACACCTTCAACCCAGCTTCTTCCGCTTTCGCCCAACTGGCACTCCCTTCGTACAACCCAACTCGAACATCCATCCCACTATCCTTCAGATTCAGCGCATGGGCATGGCCTTGACTACCGTATCCAACTATTCCTATTACTTTATTCGATATCAGATCAATGTTTGCGTCGCTGTCATAATACAATTTCGCCATGATTCACCTTTTCTTCTCTTTACTTCTTCAATGCCACGCTACTTAGGGAGTAGCCATTCCACGAGGGATAGCTATCCGTCCAGTTCTCATAATTTCAACAATACCAAAATCTTCTAAGAGGGTTAAGAGCGAATCAACTTTATTCTCATCCCCCGTAACCTCGATTATCACAGAATCAGCAGTCACATCGACGATGTTTGCACGAAATATGTCAACTAACTGGATTATCTCGCTTCTGGTTTCCGGAGAGCTGGCGACCTTGATCAAAGCAAGCTCACGCGTCACAGAAGCGAGCTCAGTCATATCGGTTACCTCAATCACCTCAATTAGCTTATCAAGTTGCTTCCGAACTTGATCTATCGTCGCGTCATCGCAATCCACGACGAACGTCATCCTTGACAGTCCAACTTTTTCGCTGTGCCCCACAGCGAGGCTGACTATGTTGTAACCCCTTCGCCTGAACATACTACTCACACGATTCAGTACTCCAGGCCTGTCCTGAACCAAAGCGACAACAGTATATTCATGCGCTACATTAGCCATCTTAGACCGGTTCCTCTATTTCAGAGGGCTCTTCCATAAGCTCGTAGATGCTCTCGCCCGCTGGAATCATCGGAAACACATTCTCCTCTTGTTCCACCATGAAATCCACTATCACTGCTCCTGGAGTATTCATAGCCTGCCTAATTGCACCTTCAACATCAGCTGCGTCCTCAACGCGTATGCCGACCAGTCCATAGGCATCAGCCAGCTTAACAAAGTCCGGATTACCAGTGTAATGCGTGGCCGTGTATTCACTTTCATAGAAAAATTCCTGCCACTGACGAACCATTCCAAGAAAATTGTTATTTAAGATGGCAAATTTAACATCTATGTTGTTTTCGGCAATAGTCGCAAGTTCGGACAGAGTCATCTGGAAGCCTCCGTCCCCTGCAATTGACCAAACCACCTTGTCTGGACGAGCAACCTTTGCCCCCATTGCGGCAGGAACTTCAAATCCCATGGTTCCTAATCCCCCAGACGTTATTAGTGTCCCCGGCTCTTCAAACGCACAATGCTGTGCTGCCCACATCTGATGCTGCCCGACACCAGTCACGATAATCGCTTTTGACTCTGTAATTTCTGATATCTTCTTTAGTATGTACTGCGGCAAGAGCTTTGACGTTTTACGGATTTGCAGAGAAGGATGTTCATCTCTTAGTTGCTCAATACGCCTTATCCATTCTGGATGATTGCCTTGATTAACCATCGGAATCAGTTTCTGAACACCTAACTTTAGGTCTCCAACAACTCCTACGCTGGTAGATACAGTCTTACCAATTTCGGCTGCATCAATATCAAAGTGAATTTTCTTTGAGTCAGGAGCAAATCGTCTTAAATCCCCCGTCACACGATCATCAAATCGTGCGCCGAGGCTCAAGATCACATCTGCCTCATGCAATGCATAGCTTGCCCAAGCAACTCCATGCATACCAGGCATACCCATACTAAGGATATGACTCTCTGGGAATGAACTAATACCCAATAGGGTAGTTATAACCGGTATCTGCGCTTTTTCCGCAAGTTCTCGCAACTCACTGGATGCCTTAGAGAGTATCACTCCATGCCCAGCTAGTATTACGGGACGCTTTGCGCTATTGAGTATCTCCGCAGCAGTTTCAATGTTTTTCACATCAGGTTCAAAAGCAGGTCGATATCCTGGAAGATCAACAGAATCCGGGTAAACGAATTCAGCGACTTCAGTAAATACATCTTTAGGTATATCGACGAGAACTGGGCCTGGGCGCCCGGTCCTTGCTATGTAAAACGCTTCTTTTATCGCACCAGCAATTTCTGAGGCATGCATTACGAGATAGTTATGCTTGGTAACTGGCAAGGTTACACCTGTAACGTCTGTTTCTTGAAAAGCGTCCTTGCCAATGGCTGGTCTTCCAACCTGTCCTGTGATAGCCACCAATGGCACAGAATCCATCATTGCATTAGCTAAGCCAGTAACAAGATTAGTTGCTCCGGGCCCGGAAGTCGCCCAACACACTCCGACATTACCTGTAGCTCTCGCGTAACCATCAGCAGCTATAGCTGCACCTTGCTCATGTCGAACCAGAATGTGGTTGATCTGGGGGTACTGAGGCAACGTCCCATAAAGAGGCAGCATAGCCCCTCCTGGAAGCCCGAATATATCAGTCACACCTTCCTGAAGCAATGATTCACAAACTATCTGACCACCAGTAAGTTTCATTTCAGGCACCTCATTAGCTAGCTTTACTCGCGTTCTATATCAAGACTTCCCAATCCAGATAACTCGATTGTTTTGTTTGATAGTAAATAAGTGTAACACAACCCATCTCAGTCGTCATCCGTGCGAGAGGAAAGCAAATCAAACACACCCGCTAGCGGGGGAAAATACAATTCGTCAAGTTAGACGAATCACACCTTATTGATAAATGATTCTAGCGATTGCATATATGTCTCCATACCATACAAAAATATAGTGTTATGCCCAACATTTGGAATGATGTCCAGTACTTTTACTTCTGAAGCCACCATATCGTGCAACTCAAAAGCGCGCTCGAGAGGCACCATAGCATCGTTATCTCCATGTATAGTGAGCAACGGAATCGAAATTGATTTCAACTTATCCCTGTGATTCCCTTGCAGATTTCGAAGTTTTTCCAATTCATCCGAACCTCTAAACCATCGATCCCAGCCATTCATCCCAGCTGATCCGCTCTCAATAATTACTCCATCCAAGTCATCTTGATAATAAGCAGCCAGTTCTAGAGCAGCAGCAGCTCCAAGCGATCTTCCCATTACAAAAATCTTGTCGCCACCAGATTCTTGCTTAAGAGATTCGATAAAGTATCTGTATACATGATGAGCGTCCGAAATCATTGTTGAGTAGGTTGGGGTTCCGTAACTCGCTCCATACCCCCTATATTCAGCAGCAAAAAGGCTTATGCCCCTTGGATAAATATGGGGGTATATATTATTGTAATCGCTAACTACTTCACCATTCCCATGAAAAAATAAGATCGATGATGAAGATTCTTTGGAAGGGAATAGCCTGCAAGCCAATGCGACTCCCGCCGCGTTTACTACGTGACTGCTGGCCCCTTCGGGCAATGGTTCCCATCTGCCGAAAGAACTAGGAATGCCGTCCGAATCCAGTTGAAACATCCTTGAGGAAATTTCAGGTGTATCTAGTAGCGTGTAATCCGGTATCCCCATAGACAACACCTATACGCAATGATCGCTGCCTCGCCGAAAATCATAGCCCCTTATCCGCAATCAACGCCGCAAAATCTGCTATACGAGTGGCATATCCCCACTCGTTGTCATACCACCCAACCACCTTAACCATAGTCCCATCAACCACGATCGTAGTAAGTCCATCTATAACACAGCTATGAGGATTTCCCTTAAAGTCGCTACTGACAAGAGGTTCTTCCGTATAATCTAGAATACCTTTCATCGCCCCTTGTGCTGCTTTCTGAAAAGCAGCATTAACTTCGTCCACAGAAGTTGGGCGATTTAGTTCTGCTACAAAATCGGTTGCGGAAACTGTTGAGACAGGAACCCTGAAGGCTAAACCATGAATTCGCCCTTCCAATTCAGGCATTATCATTCCAACCACTTTGGCTGCACCCGTTGTTGTTGGGATAATGTTCTGAGCAGCAGCCCGTGACCTCCTCAAGTCCTTGTGAGATTTATCCAGGATCTGCTGATCATTGGTATAGGCATGAACGGTAGACATAAGACCATGCTTGATCCCAAAAGAATCTTGCAGTACTTTGACCATAGGAGCTATACAATTCGTCGTGCAGGATGCGTTTGATACGATAGTATGCTCACTGGGACGATACAGTTCCTCATTAACGCCTAAGACTATGGTAATGTCTTCACCCTTGGCAGGTGCCGAGATTATAACTTTCTTTGCTCCCCCCTTGAGATGTCCGGAAGCACTAGTAGCATCTGTGAATGAGCCAGTTGATTCCACTACTACATCTACTCCAGCTTCACTCCAGGGGATCTGTTCAGGGTTTGCTTCTGCAAAGGCAATAATCCTCTGGCCATCTATACTTATCGCCCCATCTTGTGCTTCCACCGTGCCCGGATATGTGCCGTAGTTAGTGTCGTATTTAAAAAGATGAGCACTCGTCTCTACGTCACTTCTGGTATTCACTGCGACAACTTCAAGTTTTCCCGGATACCTCTCCATAGTTGTCCTAAGTACTTGACGCCCAGTTCTCCCAAATCCGTTAATGCCAATTTTCATAGTACCCCTCAAATTCCTCATAGGATTTATGACGAACTACTACAGATGCTTAAAGGCCCGCATCCCTGCATATATCGCGCTGGAACCTAAAGCTTCTTCAATTCTCAATAATCGATTATACTTTGCTACTCTCTCTGTACGAGCTGGAGCTCCAGCCTTTATCTGGCCGACTCCGGTCGCAACGGAAAGGTCCGCGATCGTCGTATCCTCAGTTTCACCAGACCGATGGCTCATCATCGCTGCCCAATTAGCCTTATTGCAAAGATTGATAGCATCAAAAGTTTCCGTAAGGGTACCGATTTGATTCGGCTTAATCAATACAGCGTTACTAGCCCCCGCCTCTACACCTTTATTGATCCTGTTTATATTAGTAGTATACAAGTCATCACCTACTGATTGCACCAGCTGCCCTAGTCGGTAATTCATCAATTTCCAGTCTTCCCACGCATCTTCTCCTAATCCATCCTCTATGCTTATCAGTGGATAACTCTTAATCCAATCTTGATACATATCCACCATTTGTTCCCCACTTAGTGAGGTGTTTTCAACTAAAAGATTATAGCCTTTTTCAGACCACAATTCCGTTGCAGCAACGTCGAGCGCCAGCATTACCTGATCGCCAGGTTTATACCCTGCATACTCAATCGCGATCATCAACAAATCCAAAGCAGCACGATTTGAACCCAAAGAGGGGGCAAATCCCCCTTCGTCACCCACAGTTGTCGGCAATTGTTTCTCTTCCAACAACCGTCCAAGAGCATGATATATTTCAACTCCACATCTGAGCGCATCACTAAAACAATCGAACCCGGCAGGAACTAGCATAAATTCTTGAATGTCAGATGCCCCAGAAGCATGACGCCCTCCGTTGAGAACATTAAGGAATGGAACAGGAAGTACTTTATCGTCGTTAGCACCAAAGTAGTCATATAGGGGTGCCTGCTCGCAATTGGCTGCTGCATGCGCACAAGCCAAAGAGACCGCCAACAATGCATTTGCACCCATGCGATGTTTGTCGCTAGTTCCATCTGCAAGGATCAGAGCATGATCAATTTGTGCTTGGTCATGAATATCCATACCCAAAATGGAATCTTTCAACACACCAGTCACATTTGATACCGCCTTTTCTACTCCCTTACCACGATACCGATCTCGATCCATATCCCGAAGTTCCACAGCCTCATGTTTGCCTGTACTGGCACCAGACGGGACAGCTGCTGTACCAATTACTCCTCCAGATACGACTACTTGGGCCTCCACAGTGGGATAGCCTCTAGAATCCAGTATGCTACGAGCCCGAATATCAACCACGTTACTCATTAATTCAATGCCCCTAAGTAGAAATATTAACAACCATACTGTTAGTTGTGTCGTTTGTTATACAATTATGTTAACGAAATTCGCCATGGTATTATAAATCAAGTCCACTCATAAGAACCACACTACATAAGTGCAACTTTTGAAGGGAATTAACCACTCAACGCAAAGGAGGCAATTTTGGATCGAGACAGCATAAAACTCACTCACCTTGCCAGTTGCAGTGGTTGAGCAGCAAAATTTGGCTCCAAGGACTTGGAGCGGGTTTTAAACAATATTCCAAAATTTGAACATCCCGACCTTTTGGTAGGCCTGAATACGAATGATGATGCTTCTGTATACCGCATTGGCAACGGTCTTGCATTAGTGCAATCCGCTGATTTCTTCCCTCCAATTGTAGATGATCCATACGAATTCGGTATGATCGCTGCAGCTAATGCACTGAGTGACATATATGCAATGGGAGGGAAACCATTGACCGCGTTGAATTTAGTGGCTTTCCCAGAACATTTGGATCCAGGCATATTGGCTGAAATCTTACAAGGAGGCGCCCAAAAAATCCAAGAATCTGGAGCTGTCCTAGCTGGGGGGCACACTATAAAAGATGATGAACCGAAGTACGGACTTGCTGTGACCGGTATTGTAGGCGACACTTCGTACGTAACCAATGCAGGAAGTTTGCCCGGTGATCGATTGGTTTTAACAAAGCCAATTGGGACTGGGATAATGACAACAGCTGCAAAACAGCAACTAATCCATCGCAAAGAACTCGAGCCAACAGTTAACATCATGTCAGAGCTAAATAATGTGGCTGCGCAAATAATGCTCGATTTCAATCCCCATGCTTGCACTGATATAACGGGATACGGTCTAGTCGGTCACGCCGCAGAAATGGCTAAAGCCAGTAACGTAACCGCCAAAATTTATTCCGCAAGTGTGCCGAAAATAGATGGATGCCTTGATTATGTCCGCAAGGGAGTTATACCCGGAGGAACCGAAAACAACAGGATAGCAAGCATCGACTACACATTGTGGCCACAAGATATGTCAACAGACAATCAAACCTTGCTATGTGACGCCCAGACATCTGGAGGATTGTTAATTTCAGTACGTGCAGACCTAGCGGATCAACTTGTAGCGAAATTAGCATCTGCAGGAGTGCCTCAATCTACAGTCATTGGGGAGATCACACCAAAATCTCACCACGTAATTGAAATTATCTGACATGCATAAGGCGCCAGAAATTGGGTACCAATCTTCTGGGCTAGCTAGTCAGACTGCTAAAGAGCGGCCAAATCAATTATCTCGACCGTTTGCTTTTGATCAACTATCTCAAGCGTCGCCACAGTACCTACTCGTCTCAGTTCATTACGCAAGGTTGGACTGCCAGGGTTGATTAACACAGTTGATCCATACTCTTCATGTAAAGCAGTACAGGTGTGTCCAAAAACAATTATATCCACGCGTTTCCCAAACGTCTCATCAGGGATCAACGGCTGAGATTCATCATAATTAAATCCTCGGGTCAGTGACCCTGGGTATATGCGATCACTATAGCCCGGAACTACTAGTTCATGAATAAGCCCGATAGTCAAACCTTCTGCTTCTATCACTTGGATTTCTTCTACCCGATCATCGGCGCACCAACACCCAGCAGGCTTCCAGCTATGGCTACCATCTAAACACAACTTATCACGGTCTTTGCTGCCGGCTGCTTTCACTGGGGCAATAGTCTCTAGTTCATCCAAAATAGAACTGACAAATATGTTCCCAGCGTGCAAAATCAGATCAACTCCATCAAAAACCTTATGAACACTCTCAGGAACACCTTGCCCGTCTCCAGGAGTGTGAGTATCGGATATTAAACCTATTTTCATATCTAGCTCCAATAATTTGTAGATTCGCATAGGCCAGCGTGAATAATAGCATTTATCTTATCTCAATGGTGATTTCATCCACTCCATTATCTGTTATACAAAATCCCCGAATCACAGGACTTTCCGGGGACATAAGAGAAACCAGAAGATAATAAGCACCGGGCCAATCAACCAGTCGCGCCAATCGTACATCAGTATCTGATGGATAAGCTTCCGTTTTAGTATGAGAATGATAAAAAGCTAAAATTTCCCAATTGTTCTCTTCTACCACATAATTAACGTTTAAGAATTCTTTTGGATCCATTCTATACCGATACGGACTTGCCTCTGCATTCGAAACACGCCAGTGACCACGCACAAGATTCTCGGTACCCGCCAAGATGCCGCAACATTCGTTAGGAATATCGTCACGCGCATGCTTAATTATTTCTTCGGCTGTTTTTTTAGATATAATTAGCATACTGCTATCTCCTTATCGCAAATGGACCGTAAAAGATCTCCTTCGCCCCTTAATATTATATGTATCATCCAATTGTGCCTCCACTTAATCGCCAGACACACAGGAAACTAATCTTCCAGTTGAAGCAATTGAATCACATTCCCATCCGGATCATGAAAAGTCGCGACCCATCCTCCCCAATGCTCTTTTTCAGGATTCCGTATCACATCAACCCCCCAGCTTTCAAGTTTATCAAAAAGTTCAAATATATCGTCGGTTCCAAAATTAATCATTGTCCTATACGGATCACGGGGTGCATGGGTAATGGAATTATGCACCCCTATGTTAAACCTCATACCACCAAACTTAAACGAAGCCCATCCTTCATGCCGAGAATGCACATCCATACCAAGTTGGTCTCGATAAAACCCAATCATGGACTCAAGGCTATCGTCATCTTGAGTCCATATAGTCACGCCTACAACACCATAGGTCATCAAACACCTCATTTTAGATCAATTACCAGCCACCTATTAATTCTGCCAATGCTGCATAATTTCACTTTTACATCAAATCTAGTCATACTGCAACTTCAATTTCATGTCTATGTCTCTTGACCATCAATTATGGGAAAGAGTAGGGTATGGCAAGACAGTTCAGATAAGACCAAAGAATTGACCGTGGGAACATACATAGAAACAACACAAGGATCGCACAGTGACTAATGACGCACAATCGCAAGAATTATCATCCGTAGCAGAAAACTATCTGCTTTGCTTGTACACGCTGCACGAGGAAGGTCTGGACCCAAATTTCAAGAACTTATCCTCACGTCTTCGCGATTTACCCGAAGGGGAACGCCTTGGGACTTCGACATCATCCGTGGCTGGAATGCTTCGCAGAATGGCAAAGGAGGGACTAGTTGATATCACCTCGAACAAAGAAGTCATTCTCACAAATACCGGATCAGCGAATGCAAAAGACATAGTGCGCAGACACAGAATAGCGGAAAGAATGGTTGTTGATTTGATTGGAGTACCGCTCCACAGAGCTCATATTGAGGCACATAGACTCGAGCACGCCATGTCATCGGAATTCCTTGCAGCTGCTACCCAAAAATTGGGAAACCCTAGTACATGCCCATTCGGGGGCTTAATCCCTGGTCATGAACTCCCACGTAACTACAAAAGCAGGATCTCGCTAAATACCGGGGGCGAAAATGTTCCATATGTAGTCTGCCGGGTACCAGAAGAAGATACTGTATTGCTAAAATATCTAGTTGATAATGAGATTCTCCCAGACAATACTGTATCGGTAGTGGAGAATGCCGCTTATAGAGGTATTATCGTAATTCAAAATTCTGTGGGTGCCTCGGTACCGCTAGGAATAGATGTGGCAACTCGCATCATAGTAGCCCCTTACACACTCGAGGGCGAGACCTAATAGGATTCACACCGGGAATTCAAACACCTCTACCATAGTTAATCAACAATGCAAAAATTAATACGAAGGCGGACTACATGAGTGACATCATAGATTTAATAGGAAGACTGACTACTGGACCGGAACGTCGTATAGGATTTGCGCAGTCACAAGAACAGTCTACAGGACAACTACCAATCATAATCGCGGTCGCAGATGTTACTGCATCAGGCAAAAATTCGATACCTGCTGATGGTGTTGCGAGCGTGGTTCCAACTCTAAGCAGCCTAAAAAAACATTCGGATACGAAGGTGGATCTTCCTTGGGGTATATGGGATAGCAAAAACACAGACAAAGTTATTACGAAAATATGTGAAGATAACGCTAATAAGCCAGATTTCATAGCGTTCTCAGCCGATATACTCTCCTTAGAACTAATGAGGCAAACTGATATTGCTAAGATTCTACGAATACCCTTATCAATCAGTACCGATTCTCTTTTGGACATGTCAAACGTACCTATAGATGCAATTACAGTATGCATAGAAGACAACACCAAAGTTTCATTGGAGACAATTGGCCGCCTAGGAACAATTCGTTCCATCATTGATAAACCCCTCCTACTCGAACTGCCAAGTGACATCCCAATCACATTACTGTCCCTGATAAAAGATTTAGGTGTCGAAGGACTAGTAGTAGATACAAGCGACAACGATTTCACATCTATAACAAAAATCAGGGACCTAATAAACTCAATACCAAAGAAAGAAAAGCGGTCAGAGAAAAAAGGACCTAACGCGGCTATAGGTGGCGCTCTTAGCTATTCAGTAACTGCAGACGAACAAGATGAATCGGACTAATACTGCTCACTAGGCAACTCCGATTAGCACTCACCGTAATATAGTGACTGAGTGCAGTTGACTAGAACAAATGCTATTGAGGGGAGACAATATGACCGACAAAGCCCTTTCTGGGATAACCGTCATAGATTTCACTGAAGGAATCAGTGGGCCATATGCAACTAAACTCCTGGCAGATTATGGAGCCACAGTAATCAAGATTGAAAGCCCTGGTGTCGGTGACGGCACTAGAAGGTCAGGACCTTTCCCTGACGATCTTCCACATATCGAAAAAAGCGGCATGTTCTTGTTTCTAAACACAAACAAGAAGAGTGTGACATTGAATCTTGAAACAAATGCTGGGGCGAAAATCGCCCAAGAATTACTGAAAAATGCTGACGCTATTGTGGAGAGTTACAAACCAGGTACTATGGATAGGTTTGGTCTCAGCTATCAAGACGTGAAGGAAATCAACCCGAAATTGTCCTATATCTCTATAAGCAATTTCGGACAAACAGGTCCTTACAAAGATTATGACCTATCTGAAATAGTGCTGTATGCCATGGGCGGCGAAATGTACAGTACAGGATTGGAAGATGAATCTCCTCTGATGCTGGGTCCAAACATGAGCCTTTTTCAAGGGGGAGCGATAGCTGCAGTCGGCTCACTAGGCACTATTTATAGGTCTCAATTAGAGGGTTCCGGTCAACATGTAGATATTTCATTAATGGAATGCTTGGCGGGCTCAATTGATAGAAGAATGGCAACAACGCTAGCTTATGAATATACCGGGGAGATCACGGAAAGAAAGGCCCTATCTGCGGTAGGCTATCCCTTAGGCGTGTATCCATGTGCTGACGGATACTTTGAACTAGTAGGAGGACTACTGCGATGGAATCAAGTCGTTCAAATGCTAGGGAGTCCACCTGAATTATTGGATCCCAAATGGTCAACCCCAGAAGCTATGCAAGACCCCGAACTTAATGCTGAATTCGATGAAATCTTCTTTCCTTGGATCTTAAGTAAAACTAAACAGGAGCTTTGGAGCCTTGCGCAGGCTAATAATATTCAATCAGCTCCATTGAACAATATGGAAGATGTTGCCTCTGACCCCTACTTTAAAGAGCAAGGCTATTTCACAAATATAGCTCATCCTGTCGCCGGCGACTTCTTATTCCCAGGAGCACCCTGGATAATGAGTGAGACTCCATGGGAAATTCAAACTCCAGCTCCTCTATTGGGAGAACATACACAAGAACTACTCTCAGCTATCGGATATACCCCTAACGACTTAGTTCGCCTTAGAGAACAAAATTGCATATAGGTTTCGGAGGGTAATAACTATGGATAAACTTCCCCTACAAGGCATACGCATACTGGATATGACTGTGGTCTGGGCTGGCCCATACGCTGCAACCCTGCTTGCAGATCTAGGGGCAGAGGTAATCAGAATTGAATCTATCCAGACTCTGGCACCTACTACCAGAGGCATCATGGCCAGGCCACCAGAGACCGTGATTCAGAATCTACCTCCTTTTGCTGGAGGCTATCCAGATCGTCAAGGTGGAGACCGTCCATGGAACAGATCACCTCAATTCAACAGCCACGGTCGCAATAAATTAAGTATGACCGTCGACCTTCGAACAACGCGAGGCAAAGAGATATTCAATCGCCTAGTCTCCGTCTCCGACATATTCATCGACAACAACGTCGCAGAGACCATGGAAAAACTAGGGATAAGCTACGCTGCTATGAAATCAATAAAGGAAGATATCATCGCCATTCGAATGCCCGCTTATGGTGACTCCGGCGATTACAAACGCTACAGGGCGTTCGGTGTGCATATGGCTAACGCGCTGGGACACGGATTGGTGAGAGGATATCCCGATATGGATCCATCTACAAACTCAGGAGAATTTGTTGTCGATGCCGCTGCCGGAGCTCAAGCTGCTGCGGCTGCTATGATGGCCTTAATTTACAGAAATAAGTCCGGAAAGGGGCAGTTAATTGAACTCCCTTCCGCAAGGGCAACATTCGCATACCTATCAAAGTCATTTTTGGAGCATACGATAACAGGAAGGATTCCTGAATCTCTAGGTAACAGAGATTCCACTGCAATACAAGGATGCTATCCCTGTATAGGTGATGATCGCTGGATTGCGATAACAATCACGAATGACCACGAGTGGAACCAATTCGTAACAGCCATAGGTAACCCCACGTGGGCCATGCAACCTGAATTCAAGAATCATTTGAGTCGACGTCAGCATCATGACATGCTTGACGAACACATTTCATCGTGGACTCAATCACAAGATAATCAGGAAGCAATGCACCTACTCCAATCTGCTGGCGTTATTTCTGGTCCCATTATGGACGTTCGAGATGCCCTCAATGATCCACACCTTAAGGATCGCAATTTCTACGTAGAGGCCTCCACCCCGGACACAGGTACGTATCGCTATCCCACCACCCCATTCAAAATGTCTGAAACCCCGCTGACTATCAGAAGGGGACCCGTGATGCTTGGGCAAGACAATGACTACGTATATCGAGAGGTTCTAGGAGTTTCTGACGCAGAGTTCAATGAACTAGTACAAGAAGGGCATATTGGCACAGAGTACGTTGCTGAAATCGGGTGAGAATACTTAAATGCAAACAAATATGTCCATTAACAGTGTCCAAATAATTGAAAATGCCAAGACCATCGCGGAAACAATACTGAGACCACTAGCAGCCGACATAGACCAATCGGGAAATTACCCAACCGAAGGACTCAAGGCATTAGGGGATAACGGCTACTGGGGGCTTACGATATCCCGTCAGCATGGAGGCTTGGGGAGCGACCTACTTACCACAGTCAAGGTAATTGAAAAACTCGCAGAGGCATGCCCATCTACCGCGATGTGCTTCAAAATGCATCTTGAGGCAATAAATCCCATTAAAGAGTTAGCAACAAAAGAACAAATCAACGAATTTTTAAGACCTATAGCAGCAGGCAAATTATTTGCCGGAGTAGCGGCCAATGAAGCTGGCAGAGGCCCAGGCAATATCGCTTCCCTCGCAATTCAAAATACCTCAGGTGATTTTATCCTTGAGAACTGTCATAAATCTTTTGTCACATCTGCACATTTTGCTGATATCTTCTCACTCATAGCAAAACATGACCCTTCCACTACTGATATAACCAGCTTTCTTGTTAGAAGAAATACCCCAAATTCTCGAATAACAGTTGATAGCACATGGAACGGTTTTGGCATGCGCGGAAACGATAGCTGCTCCATGACATTCGCAGGATCAATACCTGCATCAGGTCTAGTAGGCACTATAGGTGGCTGGAAGGAAATACGCCCATTGCATATCCCTTTCGTGTTTCTGTCATACGCAGGGGTTTACTTGGGTATAGCTAGTGGAGCATTTCGTGAAATGGTAACCCAAGTGACAGGACGATATAGTGTGGCATCAGATGTTCCGGAAACAGTACGAAAACACCTCGGAGAGTCCAAGGTGACGTTAGAAGCAACTCGAGCGCTCTTGTATCGTGCTGCAGCCGAAGTAGACGCAGGTACCGCAGATCTGGAACTTTGTATGGCGTCCTGTGTATCAGCTGATGAAACGGCACTCAAAATAACAGATGTAGCGATGCTCTTGGGAGGCGGGTCTGCCTACGCTAAACGCACCCCAGTTGAAAGGTACCTGCGTGACGCCCATGCAGGAAGAATAATGGTACCTCAGGACGAACAAACCAAACTCAATCTAGGGTCTGCTTCACTAGGAACAATGTGAAGCAAGCACTGTTGTCTCCATACCGCCTCTAACATTATAAATCAAGGTAATTCTCATCCACTCAGGATCACAGGCATCAACAAGATCTTTCAATATTCTGTTAGCAGCATGTTCTTGGACTATGCCTACACTACGATAAGACAATAGGTAATATTTTAACGATTTTAATTCGATACACGACGCTCCTGGCTTATATTCAATAGAAAGTAGGCCAATATCTGGAAGCCCAGTCCATGGGCACACTGCAGTAAATTCACTCGTCTTTATTGTTACCACTGAGTCATTGTCAGCATATTCGTACGGAAATACTATAAGACAACTAGAATCAATGGAAGATTCTGGACCTATTTCAACCTGCTTATCAAGCGCCAAGTATTGGCCCTTGATGTCGTCCAAGTTAGTAGTCATAGCAATTCTCCTATTTTATTAGCCGCTGATACCGTGAGCATCATCTAAAGAAATTTCTATCAAATTTTCTGGGTAGCGCGCCGGGAACGTTAGGTAGGCCCCTTCTTCGCTAAAAGTATCCTTTCGCTCAGCAGGCACCGTTCCTACGACGCTTGCTGGGACGCCCATTACCATGCTGTAGGCAGGTATCTCCGCTCTAGGCGCAACCACAGCACCCGCTGCAATAACAGACCATTCTCCTACTTTTACTCCATCCAACACAACGGCATTGATAGCGACAAGAACATGTTCCTGCAAAGTGCACCCATGAAGCACAGCAGCGTGTCCAATGTGAGAATACTCACCTAAGGTCGTATTGCCATGCACTACCACGTTATCCTGAAGGTTTGATTTGTCCGCAATACGTATGGAATTCACATCCGCACGGATTGATACTTGAGGTCCAATCCAACAACCTTCTCCTATCTCCACGTCACCGATAATGACCGCTGAGGGGTGAACGTAACTTGTCCTACCAATCCTAGGACGTCTACCTTCAAATTCATAAATAGCCATAATAACTCCAATCTCAAGTTTTATACGAATACACTATATTTGCACAAAATCAGCACTAAGCCAAGTCTACCTTTTTCTGATACTCACACTCTTGTTCAAGCGCAATAGCCTCAGTAACATTCAGGCTCATTACTGATTGCTTGTTATATCTAGCCTGATTAAACAAAGAGGTAAGTTTGAGTCCAAGGTCAGATGGCAATATCCTGATAAGCGTAGATTTATGATATTCAAAGGATGTCTGCCACACAGGACGTACCAATCCATTAGCCTCTGCTCTTTCCAGCATTTTGTAGTAGGTTCGCAAAATAACTGCCCTCGCGTCATGCCCTATTGGTACCTCCTCCGTATCCTTCTTGGTACCCAGCCCTTCAGGAACCAGTTTCTTGAACAGATTCCAAATATCATCACCTACGGCTCTTGGATCACCTTCTTGAATCCTAGTCGCCATTTGCCGTCTACGCTTCGACCCAGTAGCATAGGCAAAGAACAGCCCAACAAAAATTATAGATAGAAAGATGCAAATAATAACCCATCGAATAACTGTAGCAATCCACCCGGGCCCGTCAGATTTGCCAGTGTCGTCAGATCGAATCTGTTCAAAAGTTCGCAAACTATCAATGACTCCACCGACTTGAGCCTGCCATCCTTCTCCCAAAATCCAGTTCAAAATCCAAAAAAGACCATTAATTGCCCAATCAGCTACATACAACATAGGTATCGCCAAAGCTAAAAGTAAGTACGTAACCCCGACTCCAACCCCACGAAGGACCTCTTCTGCCAAATCAGAAGCCGATCCACCAACAGCAAGCGTAAAGACCATACCCATGACAACCACCAGCACGCAGATGCAGAGCCCAAGCCACAGCCAACTAGTTCGAACCGTAGCACCGTTTTCATATGAATCAAATTGCATTAGGACTAGGCACAGTAATCCGCTAAGGAAAAACCCTGGGGCAACCCACTCCATCCCAAGCCAAACGGGAAATAATGCATCCACTACTGCACCAACGGTGACTATTATTGAGCCAATACGAAAGCTCCGAAATAACAAAGTGTCAATCTCATATGTTGCTGCGATAGACATACCTCGAGACCAAACAATCACACCTAGTACCATCCCTAGTACTTGACGCCCTAGTTCAACATACTCGTACTCTCCATTGAAACTCTTGAATATCCATGCATATTCACCAGCTACACCTACTGGCGATTGCACGCTGATACCAATAGCTGCATAGAGCACTACAAGTCCTAACACAAACGAAACTATCTGCGGTCGTAGTGGATCACTTTGGGAATTCTGGAAATACAGTGATGCCACGCTGGAAATCCCGAGGATCGCGAAAATTGCGATCGGATTCAATGAACTCCCATCCATCTTCAGAATGCATCCCAAGATTGCCATCGCCGTATAGATCAGCGCGGACTCGACCACGAGAACCAATATTAATTGAGAAGATCGAAGAAGTGTCATCCTACTTTTTCATTCCACAGGTCAAGCTCTTTTCTAACATCATAAAATGGTAAAGACGTAGAAGCCTTCGGTTGCTCGGCATCTCCAACGTACACAACAACTGGCGAGTAATGCAGCTTGGCCAACCCACGCATCGCACCATCTAGGGACTCTGAATAATCAGCGGTAACGAGGACCAAAGTGGAACCATACGGAAACCTAGCCCTCTCTTTTTCTATAACGTTCTGGATAGACCCAGTCAGATATGGTCCAACCATCGCAAGCACATCATATATCCTAGAACCTTGTTTCGGATTCCGCGAAGGCGGTACACTCATAGGTCTTTCTTCAACTACTGAAGTACCATTTGTAATAAGTCCAACACTATATCCTAATTCCAATCCGGTCTCAGCGAGCGAAGCAGCAACTGATACAGCATTCTCCAAGCTAACACTTGAATATCCCCTCCATCCAACTCCAAGCGTGTCCAAATTCAATGCCAATATAACGGAATGCTGTGCCTCTGATTCGAATTCTCGTACTTTGAGTGTTTGCGTTCTAGCAGTTGCCTTCCAATCAACATGTCTCACTGAATCCCCGAAACGATAATCCCGTATTCCTGTAAAACGAGTCGAATCATGGAAGATCCAAGAGCGCGTCCTCAATTCTCCAACTGGTTTCTTAGGCGCAAGGTTAATCATGTTCATGGGAATTGGAGCCTTATTCGGATATACCAATATGTGAGTCACTAATGACTGAAGCATCTCAGACTTAAACAAGCCAAACAAATCTCCGGATTGCACTTCTACTGGACCCATTGGGTAATGGCCTCTCCTAGGGAAAAGTGCCTCATAGTCCCACTCTACCGTTTCGTACCAACCGATCGCACAAGAGTGCACCAATTTTCTAGAATCCGGATTTGCAGTGGCATCGGTATGTGCTCCATCGATACTGATATCTGCAGGAACAGAGTCCATTACCTTGAGTTTTGATAGAGGTAAGGGCTTATCGTTACTAATAGAAATGTGCAAATGAAGTGATTCGCCTGCAAACGTCCTGTTTGACGAAATTTGTCTAGTATAGCTGACGTCTTCTAATGACAGTCGATTCCACGCCCAGCCAACACCGATCATCAAAGCCCCCATCACTCCTAATCCAACCAAAAACCCTTCACTCACAGCAAATCCTAGAACCATTAAAGAGAAGAAAACCCCAAGGCTAGGAAGTCCAATCATTCAAAGCCTCCTAAATAATATCCAAGATATTCAACTCAGAAATCACACAAATGACTATCGAACAGGAACTGGTATTTCCGTGAGAATATTTTGCACAACCTCGACTCCTGATCCCCCAGTCATCCTCCCCTGAGCATCCAAAAGAAGTCTATGTGCTAAAACAGACGGAGCTGCCTTTTTTACATCATCCGGTATAACAAAATCACGGTCATTCACAATTGCAATCGCTTGAGACAGTCGATGAAGGGCCAACGCGGAGCGAGTACTAGCTCCTATCTCAATTCCATCATAAGCCCTAGTAGTTCTAACAATTTCAAGCAAATAGCGTGAAACCGTCTCTTCAACCTCAACCTGATTAACATGCTCTTGTGCCTGGATCAAATCTTCAGCTGTAGCTATAGGGTGAACGCTAGCCAAAGCAAGTTCAGACGCAACACTGTTTAGGACATGCAATTCACTTTCGAAGCTTGGATAGCCCAGTGAACATCTAACCATAAACCTGTCAAGCTGCGCCTCAGGTAATGGAAAGGTTCCCTCCAACTCCAATGGATTTTGGGTAGCAATTACCATGAAAGGCTCAGGTAGTTTCCAGGTTACTCCTTCAACAGTAACCTGCTGTTCTTGCATCGCCTCCAGCAAAGCCGATTGCGTTCTAGGTGTAGCTCGGTTGATTTCATCTGCCAAGATCACTTGTCCAAAAATCGGCCCTCTATGAAATTCAAACTCGCTAGACTTTTGGTTATAAAAATAGAGCCCAGTAATATCACTAGGCATAAGATCGGGGGTAAACTGAATGCGACCGAAAGAACAATCTAGAGTTGCAGCAAGAGTCCTAGCCAACGTTGTCTTCCCCGTACCTGGGAGGTCTTCGATTAGCACGTGCCCCTTGCTAAATAACACCGCGATAACTAATTCTACAGAATCTCCTACCCCTGTGATGATCTTTTCAATGTTAGCCTTTATCTGTATCCCTAATTCGTACGTTGATCGATACTTGTTTTCAGCCATATCTTAAACCTCAAGACTAGATAATCGAAACACTCGAGAAGTCTACGGATTAATCACCGCAAGTGCAACCAACAGATACGTAGAAATCAAAATTAACCAATATCGCAAAGCACCGACCTAAGAGGTAAAATAGCGAATAAGAACTCACCGGGAGAAACAACATTGTTACCTCTTCGCTTAAGCCTAACCAATTTCCTCAGTTGGCAACATATGAGTTCGCCGTTAGATTTAAATGGCATTGGATTGGCATGTCTCTGTGGAGACAACGGGCACGGGAAAAGCGCCCTTCTAGATGCAACCACATGGGTATTATGGGGGGAATCGCGAGCAGAACGACAAGAGGACTTAATCTACCAAGGAGCTCGCGAAATGTCCGTTGAGTTAGTCTTCCTTGCTCACGACCAAGAATACAAAGCAATTCGCAAACACATCGCTGGATCACGAGGTCGACAAGGTAAGACCGAACTGGAATTGCTACATGTTGAAGGCTCTACCCAAACCCCCATTACGGGTAACTCAGTACGAGATACCGAAAGCATAATAAAAGAACTCCTCAACATGGATTACTCTACATTCATAAACACATCATTCCTGATGCAGGGGAAAGCGGATCAATTTGCAACATCAAAGCCTACTGAACGAAAAATCTTGCTTGCAGATGTATTAGATCTGCGGAAATATGACCGTATTAGCGAGCGGGCAAGAGTGCGTGCACGAGAATACGAAAACAATGAAAATAAACTTAGCGGCGAACTAGAAAGACTGAATGACGAAATATCTGCGACCCCTCGGTTCCAACTTATGTCCGAGACTGCATCTCGCAATCTACAACAAATTACCGACGATTTGGATTTAGCCCGTAAGAATGTCGCCACACTACAAGAGCAACGTGACCAACAGCAAACCGCATTGCAGGAACTAGAAGAATCCCTCCAGCTAATTTCGACCCTGACCGACAACCTTGAACAGAATTCCCGTGCCCGATCTCAGTTAAGGGAAAGAATTGAGACTAATCAAGGAATACTGAACAGGCGCACGGCAATTGAAAACGATTATAAAACCCTGCAACAACAATTGAACGAAGTAACTGCAATGGAAATCAAACGAGAATCGTTTGAGCTTTT
>CEVA01234093.1_pt1 | contig 37031 bp, 44 predicted proteins | sample 361521 | NCBI WGS metagenome assembly CEVA01 (sample SAMEA2622823, study PRJEB7988) | marine metagenome | isolation source: saline water (ENVO:00002010), including | reverse complement strand
TGCACGCGAGTCCCGGCCCGGCACTGAGGAGTGCATCGAGTGCGGTGACCCGATCCCGGCTCGCCGCCGTGAGGTAATGCCGTGGGTGACGCGATGCGTGCCGTGCCAGGAGTTCGAGGATCACAAGGCTCGACGCCGTCGATGAAGGAGGGGCCGTGCTTGAAGCTCAGGATCTGGCGTTCATGCGCCGCACCGTGGTCTATGCCCATGCCACGCCATCGCCGCGGCGAATCAGCGAGTCGGACATGCCGGCGCGCTACGACGACAGCCTATACCGCGACCGCCTGCCATCGGCAGGCCCTCGCCGCTGGGAAGCGGAAATGAAACGGGCCTCGACTCGACTGGTGGCCAGCCACACCCGGCCAAAGCCGGGCAGCAGCCTGCCGCTGCCGCCCTGGGCATTCGAGGACGCCAAGGTGGTGCGGGCGATCCGCACGCTTGAGCCTGATCACCAGCACTGGCTGCGTTACGCCTACGCCGACTCCCGGGAATGGGACGACGAGAGGGGCGTCACCGTCGCGCTGTGGCGTCGATTCGAGCCGACCCTGGGCAATGCCCGGGAGAAGACGCGCAAGGCCTGCCAGGGCCTCGCCCACCTGGCTGCCCAGTGCCACAAGAGCCGGAAGAACAGCGGGAAGGTGGTCCACGAGCCTGCAAAGCTTCAGCAGCTCCTGGGCATCACTCAAGCGAACTGGGACAAGCACTGGTGCCCGCGATGGGCCGCCATGCACGGGATTTTGAATCAACTGGATCGAGAAGCGCTCGAGGCGCTGTGGAGGGTGACGGAGTGAGCCAGCGCAACCAGATCTCTGGCGGCCCCATCCGCCCTTTCACGCGTGGGTGGGCGAAGTTCCCTTTCGTCGGGAAGCGCGCACATCACTGGGAAGAGGTGACGGATCTGCTGCCCCCGAAGATCGGCGACGGTGGTCGAGTTCGCTACTTCGAAGCGGACTGCGGTGTGGTGGGTGCTACAAACGACCGTGTGCCGGCTCTTGAGCCAGGTTCCTGGGATCTCTGCAAGGTCTGCGAGAAGAGGGCTGGGAAGTGAGCCTGCCCGCCTGCATCCACTGCGGCCAGGATCCGGAGCGCCGCGAGCGCGACGGACGGGTGATGTTCATCTGCCCGGTCTGCAATGCGCGCGGCGATGCGGCGAGCTGCGAGACCTGGGCGGCGGCGACGTGGCGTCAGGTGAACCGCGACGACCTGCCGGTTCATGGCTGTGGCCACCGGCCACGTTTCAAGGCCCGGGAGGGGAAGTGGTGGGCCTGCTGTACCGGATGCCAGCACCTGACCGGCGGCTTCATGTCGATCCAGGGCGCGGTGGCCGGCTGGGCGCGTTCGCTTCGCTAGGTGGACAAAAGGTCAAATGCACATATTGACAAATGTCCGGACGAGAGCGACCATTCTGGCAAATTGCCACACATGCGTAAGAAGCCCGCCACCCGAGCGGGCTTTTTTGTGCCCGACATACAAGCCTTGGCCCGCCTTCCCGGCGGGCTTTTTTATTCCTACACCGGCCGCCTGCGGGGTGAGCCTCATGCTGAACCAACACGAGAAGCGCGCCATGCCAGAGAAAACAATCGACCTCTGGAACGCGGCTATCGCTGTCTTTCATCTCTACTGGCCGAACCTGTTCATGGCCAGCCTGGCATTCATCATCACGCTACTGCGGGGCATCTACACCGGCAGCAAGTGGAAGCGCAGCCTGCTCGAGGGCGGGATCGTCTTCTTCTTCTCCATCGCCACCCTGCCGGCCGCTGTGAAAGCGGGCGTGCCGATCGAATACGCGGGCGCATTGATGGCGGCCATCGCCGTGATTGGCCTAGATCTGTCGCGTGAGCGGCTCGTGACCTGGGTCGACCGGCTGTTTATCAAGTGGGTGGGCAAGTGATGAATATCGACGAATTGAAGCGACGGCTGATTGCCGAGGTCATCGATCGTGAGGGTGGTTACGTCAACCACCCTGCCGACCGGGGCGGGCCGACCTGCTGGGGTATCACCCTGCAGGTGGCTCGCGATAACGGTTACGTGGGCGACATGCGCGCCCTTCCCCGGTCGTTCGCGGCCCGGATCTATGCCAACCGCTACTGGCACTCGCTGGCACTCGACGAGGTTGCGGCACTTCACCAGGACTTGGCTCTGGTGCTGTTCGACTTCGGCGTGAATAGCGGCCCGGGCCGCGCGGCTGAGTACCTGCAGGGCCAGCTCAACGTGCTGAACGATCGCGGGCGGTTGTACGACGACATCGAGGTCGACGGCGGCGTGGGGCCATCCACGCTTGGCGCACTTCGGGCATTCGCCGACGCCCGGGGCGAGACCGGCCTGGAAGTGCTTTCTCACGCGATGAATGCCGAGCGCATCGTCTTCTGTCGTCGGCTGGCTGAGCGCAACGAGAGCCAGGAGGCGTTCGCGTATGGATGGTTTCGGCGAGTGGTCGAGCTGCTCTCACATGTGCTGCACCAGCGCCCGGTGCCGAGCAAATGGCTCGATGAAGTCTTCGTTCTGCCGCAAGGGGAATCCTGATGTCACGCGCGATCGCTATCATCGCCCTCGCTGCCGCGCTGCTGCTGGCCGGCTGCGCCAATATCGTCACGCCCGCCGATGACGACTATCAGCTGGGTGACGCCACCGCCAGCTACTGCGAAACGACCGACCCGACCGTGCGTCGGGCCGGTCGTCTGCTTGCGGCTCAGGCTGGCCTGAACCTGGTTGACCTGTGCCGGGCGCGGGAGCTGCTGGAGGCTGGGGAATGAGCCGCGCCCAGGTGCTCGAAGTGCCGGCATTGGTGCCGTACTTCGGGCCGAGGCCCGCCTGGATTCGCAGCCGCCGGCCGCTGTCCATCACTGTGACCGAAGGCGTGTACAGATCACGCGACGGCATCGTGGTCACCGTGCCGGCTGGCTACGTGACCGACCTGGCCAGCACCCCGCGCTTGATCTGGCCGATCCTTCCGCCGCACGGCCAGCTGATCATCGCCTGCCTGCCTCACGACTGGGGCTACTCGCACGGCGGCGCGCCGGGCTTTCTTCCGAAGGCTTGGTGGGACGCACTCTTCCGCGACCTCCTGGAGATCACGCCCAAGGTCTCGCCCTGGAAGATCCCAGTGGCTCACGCCGCGGTGCGGATCGGCGGGAAGGGCGGCTGGAAGTATGGCTGGGAACCGTTCGAAGCGCGCCAGATTCCAGACTGGTCAGCCCTCGGGCAGGTTTAGGTACTCCCCCGCCTGGCGGCCCTGACGGGTGGAAAACTCGCGGCTTTCGCGCGTTTTTGGTCGCGGTTTTCGAGTCCTTACTTCCTTTCCAGAAAGGACTTCCTGCGCGGTGCCCGCCGCGCCGGGAGCCCAGCAACCACGCAGCTTTGCCCATTTGTGCAAATGTCCAAATGACCCTTTGAAAGAAGGGACATTTGAACATTTGTCCATTTGCACCTTTTACCCTTTGGTCCTTTCTCCTGGAGCGCTCCCGATGGGCGAGATCGTCAGCCGCAAGATGTTCGCCAAAATGGTCGGCAAGTCGGAGCGCTGGGTCGGTAAGTGGATCGACGAAGGCATGCCGATCGCCGGTGGCGGCGGCAAAGGTCGCCCGCTGGAGATCGACACCGAGGACGCCATCGACTGGCTGATCCGTCGGGAGATCCGCCGCCAGATTGGCGACGACGAAGACGAGGACGAAGACGGCGTCGGCTCGGCCAGCGCCGAGGATCGCCTGCTCAAGAAGGCCCGCCGGGAGAAGTTGCAGATCGAGATAGACAAGGAGCGCCGTCGCCTGGTGCCGCTGGACGCGGTCGGGAGAATCCTGCACGCGGTCGGCGCAGTATTCGCCACCCAGCTCGACAGCTTGTCGAGCCGGTGCGCCTCAGACCTGGCCGTGATCGATGACCCAGCAAAAGTTCGCGAACGACTCCACACCGAGACCCGCCGCATCCGTGGGTCTACTGCCGAACGCCTTGACTCGGCAGCATCGGAGCTCGTTGCTGAGCTTGACGCGCTTGATTCGCTCGACGGCGAAGATGGTGGAGGCACCTCCGCCGAGGACGAGTGACGAGTGGGCGCGCGACAAGCGCGTGATGCCGCCGGCCTCGCCGGTACCAGGGCCGTTCAACCCCGACAGCAACCCTTACATGAAGCCCATCGCCTGGGCGTTCGCCCAGCCGCAGTTTCGGCGCGTGACCTTCGTTATGGGCACGCAGATGGGCAAGTCGGTGACCATGGAGAACGTCTGCGGTCACCGGCTCGACGAAGACCCGACCCCGGTGCTCTACGTCACCCCGACCAAGCCGCTGATCACCAGCACGGTCGAGCCCAAGTTCATGGACATGTTCCGCGAGTGCGCGGATCTGTGGCGCAAGTACGACAAGCGGCGCAGCACCCAATTCACCAAGTGGCTGGGCGGCACCAAGTTCCGCTTCGCCTGGGCCGGCAGCCCGACCGAGCTCGCCGCCGACTCGGCCGGCCTGATCCTGGTCGACGAAGTCGATCGCATCGTCAACACCGGCGAGGGCGACACCACCGAGATCATCGAAGCCCGCGGCGACGCCTACGTCGACTCGAAGGTCGGCTACACCGCCACACCGCTGCGCGGTCGCGTCGACAAGCGGCAGCACCCCGACACCGGCCTCTGGCACTGGCAGCCGGGCAAGAAGGGCGCGGTCACGTCGAAGGTCTGGCGGCTGTGGCAATCCGGCACCCGCCACGAGTGGGCCGTGCCGTGCCCTGAGTGCCTGGGCTACTTCATCCCCCACCTGGAGCTGCTGTGGTGGCCGGGGCAGGGCAGCAAAGACGAATGCACGCCGGACGAGGCCGAGCGTCACGCCCGGCTGACCTGCAGCTGCTGCGGCACGCCGATCGAGGACAAGTATCGCCCCTGGATGAATGCCCGGGGCGTGGCCGTTGCGCCTGGCGAGTCGGTCACCCCGGCCCGCCGCGAAGGCGACCAGGTGGTCGCCGGCGAGGTGCAGGGCACCGCCGAGACCGAGGGCTCGAGCCACTACAGCCTGTGGGTCTCTGGCCTGTGTTCGTTTGCCGCGAAGAAGAGCTACGGCTTCCTGGCCAAGAAGCTCCTGGAGGCGCAGCGCTCGGGCGACCCGGCGACCCTGATGGGCGTCTACAACACTGGCTTTGGCCAGCTCTACGCCGAGGTGGGCGACGTGCCCACCTGGGAGGAGATCCGCGCCATGCGTTGGGCCTATGCCGCTGGCGAGCTGGTCCTTCCGGATCCGCTTCGCGTGTTCTGCACGATCGACGTCCAGAAGAACCGGCTCGTCTACACCGTGCGCGCCTGGTTTGCCGGCATGGGCACGCAGCTGCTCGAGCACGGCGAACTTTGGGGCAACACCGACGAGGACACCGTCTGGGGCGACCTCTCCGAGCTGATCGACAGCGAGTACGCCGGCCACCCGATCAACGAGACCGGGATCGATGTCGGCTATCGCGACGACCAGGTCTACGCCTTCATCAATGCCCACAAGGGCCGGGCGGTGGCCCTGCGCGGCCGCGATAAGCTCGACAAGCCGATCAAGAAAGAGCTGGTCGAAGTCGACCGCAAGGGCAAGGTGCGAAAGCGCGGCGACTCGCGGTGGGCCTTCGATTCGCCGCTGGCGAAGCGCTGGGTGCATAGCCGGATCAGCCGCGCCCAGTCGGGTGACGCCGATCGCTTCCCGGGCTGGTGGCTGATCCCCACGGACGTCACCGACGACTACTGCAAGCAGATCGTCGGCGAAGAGTGGGACGAGGCCGCCGGCAAGTACAACCAGGTCGGCGAGAACCACTACCTCGACTGCGAGGCGATGCAATACGTCATGGCCCTGCGCGCCAAGCTCCACCGCCGCAAGCGCGGCGCCCTGACCTTGGGCGACCTGAAGCGCCTGCGCGATGGCAAGCCCGAGGCCAGCGAACCCGCCGAGACGATCGAGCCAGCATCGCCCGCAACCGAACCCGAACCCTCTCCACCGCCGGAGCCGGCCAAGAAGGCCCGCTTCAAGGTGAAACGACGTAGGCGATAACTATGCGACCACCTGAAATTCGCGCCGGGGACAGCGTCTCCTGGCGCGTCAGCGTGCCCGGCTACCCAGCCGAGGACGGCTGGGCGCTGCATTACGCGCTGCGCGGCCCCCAGGGCATCGACATCGAGGCCCTGGAGGGCACCGGCGGCGACTACCTGGTCGAGCTGCCGGCAGCCGACACCAGCGCCTGGGCGGCCGGCTGGTACCGCTGGGTGGCCTACGTGGCCAACGCCACCGGCGAGCGCCTGACGCTTGAGACTGGCGACCTGGAGCTGCAGCCCGACCTACTGGCCCAGGACGGGTCGGAAGACATGCGCAGCCACGCCAGGCGGATGCTCGAGCTGATCGAAGCCGCCCTGGAGAAGCGCATTCCCCGCGACCAGCAGAGCTATGAAATCGACGGCCAGCGCCTCGACCGCATCCCGATCGAGCGCCTCGAGGCGCTTCGCACTCGCTATCAGCGAGAAGTGGCCCGCGAGAGCCGTCGAGGTAGTGGCCTGTTCGTCCGCACCGTGAAGTGGAGCTATCCCGCATGAGACGACAGAAGCCGAGCCTGCTGCAGCGCGCCGTGAATGTCGCCTGGTACGCGACCGTCGGCATGAAGCGCAGCTTCCAGGCGGCCCGGCGTTCGCGTCTCACTCAGGGCTGGAACATGCGCACGTCGGCGGGCGATGCCAACCAGGTGATCTACCGCGACCACGAGACGCTGCGACAGCGATCCCGTGAGCAGTCGATCAACAGCCCATACATCAAGCGTTTCCACCGGCTGCTCAAACAGAACGTGATCGGGCCGCGCGGTATTCAGCTGCAATCGAAAGCGCAGACACCGGGCGGGAAGCCTGACAAGCGCGCCAGGGAGAAGATCGAGAAGGCGTGGAAGCGCTTCTGCAAGAAGGGCAACTTCGACGTCACCGGGCGCTATAGCTTCGTGACCTTCATGAACCTGTGGGTCGAGACGCTCGCCCGCGACGGCGAGGTGATGGTGCGCCTTGTGCGCGGCTACCCCAACGCCTGGGGCTTCGCCCTGCAGATCCTGGAATGTGACCGGCTCGACCTCAACTACAACGACCTGCTGCCCAACGGCAACCGGGTGCGGATGGGCGTCGAGATCGACGACTGGGAGCGTCCGGTCGCCTATTACCTGCTGCGCGATCACCCCGGTGACACCCAGCAGCGACCCCCGGCCCGGGAGCGTCACCAGCGGATCCCGGCCAGCGAGCTGCTGCACACGTTCGAGCCATGGCGGCCACACCAGGCCCGCGGCTTTACCTGGGCGCACGCGGCGATGCTCGAGCTCTTCCACCTGGACGAGTACCGCAAGGCCGAGATGCTCGCGGCCGAGCACGGCGCCAAGCTGACCGGCTTCTTCGAGCAGGACGCCGAGTGGATGGAGCCGCCGGGCGAGGACGAGGAGGACGCCGAGGTCGAGGAGTCGATCGAGGCGGGCACCGCCAAGGTGCTGCCCTACGGCCTCAAGTTCACGCCCTACAAGAGCGACCACCCGGCGACGAACTTCGCGCCCTTCATCAAGGCGGGGCTGCGCGGTACCGCGGCAGGCCTGGGGCCGAGCTACAACCGGCTGGCCAACGACCTGGAGGGCGTCAACTTCAGCTCGATGCGTTCCGGCGACCTGGACGAGCGCGACTTCTACAAGAGCGTGCAGCAGTTCGTGATCAGCGAGCTGCTCGACTTCGTATTCGAGGCGTGGCTCGAGATGGCCATGCTCAACGGCGCACTACGTCTGCCGTTCGCCAGCCTGGAGCGCTACCTGGAAGTGAACTGGCAGCCGCGCGGCTGGGATTGGGTGGATCCGGCGAAGGACGCCAAGGCGGCCAGCGAATCCATCCGCAACCGCACCAAGTCGCGGAGCTACTACATCCGCCAGGGCGGTGATGACCCCGACGAGGTCTTCGACGAGATCGCCCGAGAAGAAGAGGCCCTGCGAGAGCGGGGCCTTTCCGTATCCACCGACCCACCGGAATCGCCCAATGAGCAAGACGAAGACGAAGAGCGCGACGCCGCCTGACCAGGTGGTGCGCCAGATCCAGGGGGAACCCCTCCTGCGTGCACTGACTGTCGTCGAGGACAGCATCGACCAAGAGGCCCGCACGGTCGAGGTCGCGGTCTCCAGCGAATACCCGTTCCGGCGGTGGTTCGGCATGGAGATCCTCGACCACTCGCCCGAGTCGGTCGACCTGACCCGGCTGAAGAACGGCGCTCCACTGCTCGACCAGCACAACGACTGGCGTCAGATCGGCGTCGTCGAAGACGCCTGGCTCGATGGCGATCGCAAGCTACGCGCCCGGGTGCGCTTCTCGCGAAGCGCCGAGGCCGAGGTCGTCTGGCAGGACGTGGTTGACGGCATCCGCCGCCATATCAGCACGCGCTACCTGATCCACGAGATGGTGCTCGAGAGCGAGCGCGATGGCGTGGACACCTACCGCGTGACCCGTTGGGAGCCCTTCGAGGTCTCCTCCGTTTCCATCCCGGTTGACCCGACCGTCGGCGTCGGCCGTTCCCTCGAAGCACCGCAGCACACCATCACCGTAAAGGAAAGACGCATGGATCCTAAGCAGCAGAAAGCCCAGGGCGCCGACGACACTACTACCCCGTCCGGCACTGGCACCGAGCAGCAGCGCGGCGTGACCACCCCGGCGCAGCCCCGCGACGACATTCTCGCCCAGGAGCGTCAGCGCGTGGCCGACATCACCGCCATGGGCGACCGCTTCAACCAGCGCAGCCTGGCCCAGGAGGCTATCCAGAAGGGCTATGGCGTCGACCAGGTGCGGGCCATGCTCCTGGAGCGCATCAACCCCGAGGCGACCGCCGCCGGTGGTGGCCAGGGCCGCGACATCCCCAACTTCGCCGAGCAGCAGCGCGGCCTGACCACTCAGGCGCTTGGCGTTACCGAGAAAGAGGCCAAGCGATACTCGCTGATGCGCGCCCTGAACGCGGCCGTCACCGGCGACTGGAAGGACGCCGGCTTCGAGCGCGAGCTGTCGATCGCCGTCGCCGACAAGGTCGGCAAGGAAGCCCGCGGCTTCTACGTGCCCCACGACATGCTGATGCGCTCGCTCTCGCATCACCCGATGCTGAGCCGCGGCCTCGATGTCGGCACCCCCGGCAAGGGCGGCGAGCTGGTGGCCACCGATCTGCGCGTCGACCAGTTCATCGACATCCTGCGCAACCGCACTGTGATCGCTCGCCTGGGCGCGCGGATGCTCTCCGGCCTCGAGGGCGACGTCGACCTGCCGAAGAAAGTCGGCAAGGGCAACTTCTACTGGCTGGCCGAAGGCGAGGACGTCCAGAACAGCGACTTCGACCTCTCCACCCTGAGCCTGAAGCCGAAGACCATCGCCGGCGCGATCCCGGTCACCCGCAAGCTGCGCAAGCAGGCCAGCATGTCGACCGAGGCGCTGATCATCGCCGACCTGATGGACGGTATCGGCGTGTCGATCGATCACGCGATGCTGCACGGCACCGGCGCGAACAACCAGCCGCTGGGCCTGCTCAACCAGACCGGCCTGGGCGCGGTGGAGTACCCCAACGCGGGCTTCGACTGGCCGTCGGCTGTCGCGCTGGAGACCAAGATCTCCACCTACAACGCCGACGTGGGCTCCCTGGCCTACCTGACCAGCGTCGCCCAGCGTGGCGCGGCGAAGACCAAGCAGGTCTTCGACGGTACCGGCGAGCGCATCTGGACCAAGGAGAACGAGGTCAACGGCTACAACGCCGTGGCCACCAACCAGATGGAGGGCGACGACTGGCTGTTCGGTGACTTCAGCCAGATCCTGATCGGCATGTGGGGCGTGCTGGATCTCAAGCCCGACCCATACGCCCAGGCGGCCAGCGACGGCCTGGTAGTTCGCGTGTTCCAGGACGTCGACGCCAACGTTCGCCGTCCCGAGTCGTTCGCGGTCGGCAGTCGCGCCCCCGCGGCGTAACCCTTCCTGACTAGCGGGCAGGCGTTTTGGGGGGCTTCGGCCCCTCCTTTTTCTCCATTCCATAGGAACACCCTCATGGCACAGCAAGAGATTGAGTTCGTCGAGATCATCGCCAACGACGACTTCCGCGCCGGCGGTAAAACCGTGAAGAAGGGCGCACCGTTCAAATGCACCAAGAACACCGCAAAGCAGCTGGTGGCCAATGGCCAGGCCTACTATCCGACAGAGGACGAGCAAGAGGTCGAGGACGAGAAGTCGGCCGACGACGGCAAGAAGGCCCCGGCCAGCAACGCAAAGAAAAGCGAGCCAGCTAAGTCATGATCGGCGACGACGACTGGGACACCTTCTTCGACCCTGACGAGCTAGGTGTCCTGGTCGAGTTGCACGTCCCGAACGAGCCGACGCCGCGCGAGATCGGCGGCATGTGGAGCAAGCCAGCAGGGCGGGAAACCGTGAGGCGGGCGTACACCAGCGGGGCCGGTCTTCGCGTCGCGCCGGACGAGAAGCCGCTGCAGATCGCCGAGCGTGACTTGCCTGCCGACTGGCGGGAGACGCGGGTGGTCGTCGACGGCATCGAGTACGCCATCGGCGATCTGGTCTCGCTGGGCCGCCTGCGAGTCGAGCTGATCCTCACGCCCTGGCAGCAGAGGAGCGACACCCATGGCAGCTGGCTTCGCCCTTGATATCGACATGAGCGAGGCCCTGTCTCGCGCGCCGGACATCCTGAGCGCCGCGCGGCAGGAGCTCGACCGCGCGGCCGACCGCGCCCTGACGAAGACCGCCAAGTGGCTGCGCACGCACTCGGCGCGGGAGATCGGCCGCGAGCTGAGCATCATCCAGCGCCCGATCCGTGTTCGCTTCAAGGTCTACCCGGTACGCGGTGACCGCGCCACCCGGCTGTGGATCGGCCTCGATCCGCTGGCCGTGCACTACCTGGGCACGCCCCGACAGACGCCCACCGGCGTCAGCGTGGGTCGCCATGACTACCGACATGCGTTCGTCGACCCGATGAAGAGCCGCTCGCCCATGGTGTGGCGGCGCAAGGGCCGCGAGCGTCTGCCGATCGAGAAAGTCACCGAGGACTGGCAGGACATCGCCCAGCCGGTCATCCAGCGCTGGGAGCGCCGCGCCACGGCGCGCTTCGCCGAGATCTTCGAGCAGGAGGCCCGCTATGTCCTTAGCCGTGATTGAGCAGCCTTCGGAGGTGTTCGACGGCATCGCCGACACCCTGATGGCCCGCATTACGGGGATCACCATCGGCAATTACGACGAGTTCAACGGCGTGACCGGCGACGCCATGGTGCTGATCGAGTTCGAGCAGTCTTCCCCGGCGAAGCATTCCAACGATGGCCGCCCGGGCAGCCGGTACCGGATCACCCTGCACGGGGTGGTCGCCAAGCGGCGCCGCCGGGCGCCCCTGGAGGCGGTCAACCTGACCAACGCCCTGCAGCGTGTGGTGGCCGCCAAGGCCGACCACCGCTGGGGGTTCAGCCACCGCGCGATCGCTGCGCCGGAGAACGTCAGTTCCGCGCCCTCGATGTTCGCCGGTGGCGAGCATGGTTACGAGGCCTGGGGCGTGTCGTTCGAGCAGGTCGTCTACATGGGCGAGCCGCTACCGGATCCCGAGGCCACGCCGCTGGGTGACGGTATGCCGCTGATTGTTTGGAATGCCAACGACCCTGAAGACCCGCGCGACATCGACAACCCCGACGACTACAGGCCAGCCTCATGCGAGCTTTGATCGAGCAGCTAATCGCTGACCAGCTGACCCCGTTCCAGGAGCGCATGGCCGAGGCGCAGTCGGGCGCCGACGACGCCCAGCGCCGCCTTCGCAACCAGGGCCGCATTGGCGTGATCTCGGCGATTCAGGCCAAGCCACCGCGCTGCAAGGTCAAGCACGGCGACAACGAGACGCCCTGGATCAAGTGGCTGACGCTGCGCGCCGGTACCACTCGTGAGTGGGATCCCCCGACCCTGGGCGAGCAGTGCCTGCTGCTCAACTACGGCGGCGGCGACGACGGCGCCCAGGTGGCCGCACTGTGCGGCCTGTTCAGCGCCGCGCACCCCGCGCCCTGGGACAGCCTGGACGTGCACGGCCGGGAGTATCCCGACGGCACCCGCTTCAGCTACAACCACGCCGAGCACCGCATGACCTGGGATATCGGCGAGACCATGATCGTCGCCGACCGCGACCAGATCCTGCTGTCGAGCAACGGCAGTACCCTGCTGATCGACGGCGGCGGTGTCCGCGTGAACGGTCAGCGCATCGACCTCAACTGATAGGAGAGCACCATGCCGGCAGTCACTCGACTCGGAGATAGCTGCACCGGCCATGGAGACTTCCCGCCGCGTGCCAGCACCGGCGGCAGTGGGGACGTATTCGCCAATGGTATCGCCGTGCATCGCGCGGGCGATGGCTGGGCGGTGCACTGCAACGCGGTGCCGGTCTGCCATGGCAGCAGTCTCGCCTCGGGATCCGGCAGCGTCTACGCCAATGGCAAGCAGCTGGGCCGCATCGGCGACCCGGTTGCCTGCGGATCTTCCGTGGCCGGTGGCAGCGGCAACGTCTTCGCGGGGGGCTGATCATGATCGGCATGGATAGACGCACCGGGCGCACCATCGGCGCCTGGGATCAATTCGTTTCCCGAGTCACCCAGGTGATGACCACCCCGCTGGGCTCGCGTGAACACCGCCGGCGCTTCGGCTCCCGGGTGCCCGAGACCCTCGGTAAGAACATGAGCGACGCGCTGCTGCTGACCGCCCAGGCGCACGCTATCGACGCCTTCTACAACCCGGCCAACGGCATCGGCGACTTTCGTGTCGAGAGCTGTGTGGCCACCCGGCGCCCTGACGGCCCCGGGATCCTGCTCAAGTTCCGCGGAATCTGGCGGCATGAGCGGGTGCAATTTGAGGTGCAGACCTGATGCTGATTCCTGGCCAGAACCGACTCGCCAAGCCGGAGATCGTCGAGACGCCGAAGTTCGAGGATCTCCTGGCACGCTTCAAGCAGACCGTGGTCGACGCGATCGCCGAAGACGATCCCGCCCTGGCTGCCGAGGTAGAGGCGGCGCTGGCCAACGAAGCCGAGGTCGCAACCAAGCTGGTGGAAGCGGCAACGGTGATCCTGCAGACCCAGACGCGCCACTACAACGAGCAGATCCAGCAGATGCTGGCCTGGTGGGCGAAGGACTCGAACCTCGACGCCAAGGTCGCCGACCTGGGCCTCGAGCGTCAGCTCCTCGACCCGGGCGACCCCGACGCTAACCCGCCTGTGCCGCCGACCTATGAGAGCGACGATCGCCTGCGCCTGCGTTACTTCCTCGCCCCGCACGCGCCCGCCGCAGGCTCTCGGCTGCACTACCGGGCCGAGGCCCTGACTCTCTCCGATCGCGCCCTGGTGAGCGTCGACGCGCCCGAGGCGGGCGTGGTCACCGTGACCTACCGCTTCGACCGCGATAGCTGGCCCGCGCAGATCAAGGACGCCAACGGCCGCCGCGTCGAGCCGGGGCGGGTGCGGGTGACCGTCCTCGCCCGTGGTGGCGACGGCACGCCCAGCGCCGAGCTGCTGGACGCCGTGCGCGCCCACTTCGCCCGGGCGGACGTCTCGCCGGAGACCGACGACATCGAGGTCGTTGCCGCCGAGATCCTGCCCTGGTCGATCAGCGGCGTCGCGTACATCCACCCCGGGCCTGACGCCACCCTGACCCAGCAGACCGCCGTGGCCGCGCTTCAGGCCTACGCCGACGAGCAGCACGCCCTGGGCGGCTCCGTCGAGCCTAGCTGGGTCTACGCCAAGCTGCACGAGGCCGGTGCGGTGAGCATCGACCTGGCCTCGCCGCTGGACGGCATCGCCGCGGATGACCACCAGGCACCCTGGTGCGAGTCCATCGACATCGAGGTGCGCACGCTATGAGTGACAGCCTGCTGCCGGCCAATGCCAGCGCCCTGGAGCGCGCCTTCGAGCGAGCCTTCCAGGAGCTGCTTTACGACATCGACGCGCCGTTCCCGCAGCTGCTCGACCCGCATCGCACCCCGGCGGTGTTTCTGCCCTACCTGGCCAGCGACCGGGGCGTCAGCGAGTGGGTCAGCGGCGCGAGCGACGACGAGAAGCGTCGCACCATCGCCGCGGCCTGGCCGACCAAGCGCCTGGCCGGTACCGGGGAAGCGCTGCAAAAAGCAGTGGAGTCACTGGGCTTTAGCGTTGACCTGACGCCCTGGCATGAGCAATCGCCAAGGGCGGCGCCTTTCACGATCCAGATCGACGCGAGCAGCGACGAGACGATCGACGAAGACAAGACGCAGCGCCTGATGCGCCGGATCACCAACGCCCAGGCCGAGCGCGATGCGCTGACATTGCGGATCGTCAGGACGGCGAGCCTGTCGTTCAGCCTCGCCGGCTACACTCACACCGGCGCGAACATCCAGCTACGCAATCGCATCGACCCGCGGGTCGGTACCGGCCAGACCTGGACGGCGTCCGCCCTGCACCGGGCCACCACGACCCAGGTCAGGCCTGCCGGTGTGGCCATTACCCTGCCGGATCTCCCGCTCTACGCGGGTGGCGGCCATTTGATCGCCACCACCACCACCATTCAGCCGAGGACATAACATGGCGAATTTTCCCGGTCTCATTCTCACCAGCGCCGGCCGCAACCTGCAGGCCAAGGCGCAGATCGGCCAGAAGTTGGAGTTCACCCGGGTGGGGCTGGGTGACGGTGCTGAACCGTCCGACCCCGAAGGGCTGACCGCCCTGGTCAACGTCAAGCAGTACCTGTCGATCCAGTCCTTCGAAGCGCTGGGGGACGGCACGAGCAAGATCCGCGCGATCCTGACCAACCAAGGGCTGAGCACGGGGTTCTTCGTCCGCGAGATCGGTGTCTACGCCAAGGATCCCGACACGCTGAATGAGGTGCTGTACAGCTACAGCAACAGTGGCGCTCAATCCGATTTCCTGCCCGCCGAGGGCGGTGCCACCCTGGTCGAGCAGATCTTCGACCTGGTGACTGTGATCGGCAGTGCGCAGAACGTCACGGCGGTGATCGACGACTACATCACCATTGCCACCAAGGCGGACGTCGAGGAGATCCGGCCCTATATCCTGCCGGAAGCCGGTCTGGCCGGGCAGCTGCTGCGCAAGGCCACCAACGCCGAGGGCGAAGCTGAGTGGTTCGACCCTGCCGAGGGGATTAACGTCAGCGTCCACAGCATCACTGAGCGCCGCGAAGCCGTGGCCGGGCAGACGGTGTTCAACCTGCGGGAGACCCGCACCGATGGCTTGGCGGTTTATGTCAACGGCCTGCGCCTGGATCCGGCTCAGTACACCAAGCTGAACCCCACCCAGGTGGAACTGGCTACCGCCTTGGCAGCCGGGGACGTGGTGCAGTTCGTGAACAATGAGGAAACCGGGCTGGACGAACTGGCGCGCGTTTCCCTGACCGGCCCCACGCTGGTGTTTGAGGATTCCACGAACACCTACACCATCACCGATCATGATGTCTTTTCGACCTACGGCGTCAGCACGGACGTGGGCACCGCGAGCGTTTCCAGCGATACCATCACGCTGACAATCCCGATGGGAGCAACGGCCAGCGCGGCGAACCTGTCCGTGACCCGCAACGGGGGAACCAGCACCTTCCAGGTCGCAGTCAATGAGCAGACGGTGGCCCAGCCCGAACTGCAGCAGCCTGCAGACGGCGCCACGGACGTGGTGTTTGATCCGCTGCTGACGGCATCCGCGTTCGTGGTCTACCCAAGTGGCGCCGACACGCATACAAGCACGGACTGGCAGATCGCCACGGACAGCGCCTTTTCCACGATTGCCTGGCAGTCCCTGGCGGACACCGCCAACCTTGAGAGCATCCAGCTACCCAGCGGGACGCTGGATCCACTGACCACCTATTACATTCGCGTGCGCTACAACGGCAGCAGCATCGGTGCGTCTGCATGGTCCAGTACGGTGGCCATCACCACCTCTGCTGAATACGTCGATCAGCCGATCATTACCGCCCCTACAGATGGCACCGTGGGCGTGGCGACGGACCCGAACATCACTACCAGCGCGTTTACGGTCATGGGCACGGATACTCACGCCAGTACGGACTGGCAGATCAGTGACCTGTCAGACTTTTCTAATATCGTCTGGCAGTCCCTGGCGGACACGGCCAACCTCGAAAGCATCAGCGTCCCTAGCGGAATGCTTGCGCTGGAAGCTACTTACTACGTCCGCGCGCGGCATATCGGCACCAACCTGGGTGATTCTGAATGGTCGCCAGTTAGTTCGTTTGTTACTCGGTCTTCTGTCACACCCCAGGAGGCTTTTAGCACAACGCTTTACAGCGGCGACGGCGGAACTCAGGCGATCAAAAACGGTATTGATCTAGCAGGAGAAGGGGGGCTTGTTTGGATTAAAAACCGGACTGCCAGTAATAGCTTTAACTTGCTTTTTGATACCGTGCGTGGTCTTGGATACCTAAGAACTGATACTGACGGGGGTGAGGTCGGAACAACGGATTGGCTTTCAGCTTACCGTTCTGATGGTTTTACCGTAGGTCCTAATTCGCCCAACGCTTATTATTTTAATAGATCGGGAGATAGCTACGCCTCCTGGACCTTCCGCCGCGCTCCGCGCTTTTTCGACATCGTTGCTTACACTGGCGATGGCGTAGCGGGTCGTCAGATACCGCATGATCTCGGCGTTTCACCGGGAATGATCATTGTTAAGAAGAGGAGCACTTCTGGGCATTGGCCCGTTTATCACAGAGGCGTAGCTAACAAGTGGTACACGCTCAACTCAGTAAATTCAGGGCAATCGGATAATGGTGGCTTTTGGGGGGACGGTGTTTCGACCCATATCCCGCCAGACGATAGCGTGTTTACAGTTTCTGCACAGACTGGAGTAAACGCATCGGGCGCGACTTACATCGCTTATATCTTCGCCCACGACATCACAGCGGACGGTATTGTCAAGTGTGGGAGTTATACAGGGAATGGCGGAAGTTCAGTTATATCTGTAAACATTGGATGGGAACCGCAATGGCTGTTAGTTAAACAGTCTGACGGTTCAGGCGACTGGTGGCTGCTTGACTCTGAGCGTGGCACTTTTGATCACTTTCTAAAGCCTCACGCAACTGATGCAGAAGATACAGGAGCGGGTGATCTTGTTGACGTAAACTCGAATGGATTTGAAGTAAAGACTTCCACAAACATTAATGCTTCGGGTAGTGAATATATCTACATGGCCATTCGCAAGCCGATTATTTAACGAGGGATCGCAATGAAATACGCAGCAGTTAAGACCCAGGCGATCCTGGGAACCTTTGAATACTCTCAGGCTGAAGCAAACGCGATCCTGAACCGGCACGGGGTTGCACAAGCCGCGCCGGCGGATCCGGCGCCAGTGGTCACTGGCGTGGTGGACCTGCTGCCGGTAGTGGACGTCACGGACTACCCCGAACCGGCGCGGTTCTATCATATCGGCCAGCCCGTGCTGACTGTGGCCGCAGACGGCCAAGCGGTCGAAGAAAGCCGGCCGGTGAACCCCTACGGTATGGACTATCTGCAGGGCCTGGCGTTGGACGATCTAGCCGCCCACCGCTACCAGGTCGAAACCGGCGGCATCACGCTGCCGGATGGCTCCCGCATCCACACTGATCGCGGCAGCCAAGCCCAGCTCGCCAGCGCCTACCAGTCGCTGACTCAACCCTTCGTTGCCTCCATCGACTGGAAAGGCCCGGATGGCTGGGTCAACGTCACCGAGGTCGAGCTGCGCCCGATCGCCGAGGCCGTCGCCAAGCACGTGCAGGGCTGCTTCACCGCCGAGCGACGCGTCAGCGAGCAACAGATCGACGCGGCCAGCACGGTCGATGACCTGGTGGCCATCGACCTCGAGGCAGCGTTCGCCGCCGAGCTCGAGGCGATCAAAGCCGCCTGACGCCAGCCGCGTTACCAACCCCACATCCCCACCGCCGCCCGGCGGTTTTTTTTATGCCTGGAGATCGTCATGGCTGAGAGCCAGAAGCGTCGCAAGTACCGCGTGCGCGTGCCTTTCCCCCACCGGGGTGGGCACTGGACGCAGAAAGACCAGGAGCTGGAGCTCCTGCGTTGTGAAGCCGACCAGCTCGTGCGCGCAGGGCGCCTCGAGCCGGTGAAACCCACCACGGCCACCACGGCCGCCAAGAAAGGCGAGTAACCGATGCCTGAGATTCCAAATTTTGATCACAACGGCATCTCGATCAATACGACCGAGCCGCCGGCGCCGATGGGGCCGCTCTCCGGCACGATCCCCGGCTGGGTGGGTACCGCGCCTGATCGCGATGCCAGCCTGCCGCTGAACGTGCCGATTCGCATCGCCAACCAGAAGGACGCGGCGAAGCTGGACACCATCGGCGACGAAGCCGGCACGCTCTACCACGCGGTGACCCAGACGCTGAAGAAGGCCCAGTGCGTCCAGTACGTGGTAATCGTCGAAGAGGTGCTGACCGTCGAGGGCGACCCCGACCTGGCGGGCACTACCGCCAACATCATCGGCGGCGTCGATGCCACCAGCGGGCAGAAGACCGGCATCTCGGCGCTGCCCACCGCCGCCGAGGTGCCCAACGTCATCGCCGCACCGGGCTTCAGCCACCAGAAAGAAGTGATCGATGCACTGGCCAGCATGGGCCGCCGGATCCGCGCGCGGGTGCTGGTGGATGCGCCCGACGAGGCAGTGCAGGGTGTTACTGACTTCAGCGATACGCTCGGTGGCGAGGGCCTTGGCTATGAAGGCGTGTACATGGCCTACCAGCAGTGCCAGGTGTACTCGAAGGCGGCCCTAGGCCAGATCTTCGTGCCGCCGAGCACTATGGCCATGGGCTGCTTCGCCGCGGTCAAGCCGTGGGAGAGCCCGGGCAACCAGGGCGTGTACATCGACGGCGTGAGCCGGGAGATCGACTACAACATCCTGGACAGGACGCACGAGGGCGACCTGCTCAACCGCTACGGCGTGAGTTACTTCGCGCGCACCTCGCTGGGCGGCTTCTCGCTGATCGGCAACCGTGCCCTGGATGGGTCGTTCATCTCGCACACCGGCCTGGCCGACGAGATCGCCCGCAAGCTGTGCAAGACGGCCCAGCGCGCCATGGCCAAGAACCTGGACATGGCGTTCATGCGCCAGGAGCTGCGCCGGATCGACAACTTCGGTCAGAACCTGGTGGCCCAGGGCGTGCTGCCCATCTTCGAGTGCTACCTGCACCCGACCCTGAACACCGTCGACGAGTACCGCAACGGCACCTGGTACATCGTGCTCAACTACGCGCGCTACTCGCCCAACGAGCACATGGTCTACCAGCTCAACGCCTCGGAAGACCTGATCGGCACCTTCGTGGAGAACATGCTCAATGGCTGAACGTACACGCCGCATTCTGGCGGCAACCATGCAGGGGTATCCGCTCCTCGAGGAGATCGAGGAGTTCACCCCAGTCAATGTCGAGAAGACCATGGAAGCCTCGCGCGGCGGCCGCTTCGTCGCCCGCGAGCTGATGGTCGGGCTGGAGAACATGACCGCTTCGATTGTGCTCAACGGCGCCGACTCGGCGCTGTTCGCCGACCTCAATCCGCAGACTGGCGAGGACGTCGAGCTCTACGTGCGCGAGTCCTGGGAGACCGAGGACGGCGAGGCCGTTTCGGTGAAGCACGAGATCACCGGCACGGTCACCCAGGTGGAATCGCGGGCGGTCAAGATGGGCGAGTTCCCCCAGCGCACCGTCAACCTGGCAGTGATCGCCACCAAGCGCACCGAGGGCGACACGCTGATTCACGACATCAACGTGCGTACCCAGAAGGTGGATCTCGGCCAGGGCGACCTCATGGAGGCCCACCGCCGCGCCGCCGAGGTGTAACCCAGCCCGCCACTGCAACACGCGCCGCCCCTGCCACGCGCCGGGGCGGCGTTTTTTCTGCCTGCCTGAAGGATCCTGACCCATGACTACCTGGACGCCCGCACCGATCACCCTGACCTGGCCGCTCGAGCATGACGGCAAGCGCCTCGAGGCGCTGACGCTGCGCCCGGTCACCAAGGCCGAGTACGACGAGCACATCGTCCCGCTGGACAACGGCACCCAGCAGTTCGTGGCCATGGCCACGTTGGCCACCGGGCTGCCGGAGAAGGTGATCAAGCAGCTCAAGCGCCCCGACTTCAATAGCTTGGCCGCGTGGCTGCGCGAAATGAGCGGCAAGAGCGCCGACGAGTTCCGCGAGATCACCGATCCCGACGCGCCCGAGCTCCTGGTGCCGATCACCGGCGACGACGGCCGCCAGATCGACCAGGTGACGCTGGAAGTGCCGGGCCTCGAGGCGACGATCCTGATGGAGAAGAAGCCCAGCCTCGAAGACCAGAACTGGTTCATCAACATGCACTGCACCGGGCTCTCGCGCAGCGAGCTGGGCCGGCTGTCGCTGCCGGATTGGAACCAGATCCAGGCGAGGATCACCCGTTTTTTGGCCGACACGGGGGACTGCTTTCGCGGCGTGACATCGACACGCTGACCGATGTGATCCCCCTGGTCTACCACGTCAGCGAGGCAGAGATCCTGACGTGGAAGCCTGACAAGGCCCTGCGGCGCTACGACCTAGCGCTGCAGCGGCTCAACCCCAAGCGGCGAGGGTAAGCCATGGCTGATGCCAAGTATTCGATCCGCCTGGCCGCGCAGGACGCCTTCAGCAGCACGTTCCGCGACTTCGAGGACGTCTCCGAAGACGTCCGCCAGGCGGTGCGCGACCAGCAGAAGGAACTGCGCGACCTCAACCGCGCCGCGCGTGACATGGACGGTTACGACCGGCTGCAGCGCAAGCTCGAGGAGACCTCGGGCGAGCTGACCACGGCGCGCACCGAGCAGGCCCGGCTGGCTCGGGAGATGCGCGAAGCGGAGAACCCCAGCCAGCGGCTGACCCGCGCCTATGATCGAGCGACGGCCAAGGTCAAGACGCTGGAGAGCGCCGAGCGTGGCCACCGCAACGAGCTGGGCCGCGTCAGTCGCTCCCTGACCGACGCCGGTATCGACACCAACAACCTGGCCGAAGAGCAGCGGCGCCTGGAGCGCTCGATCGAGAGTGCCAACGGCGCCCTGCAGAGCCAGCGCGGCCGCCTGGAGGCGGTGCGCGACGCCCAGGGCCGCATCGATGCCAACCGCAACGCCCGGGCCGACCTGCGCGGCCGGGCGGTGGAAGCTGCGGCAATGGCCTATGTTGCCTCGAGGCCGATCAACCAGGCGATGGATCTCGAGACATCGATGACCAACCTGGGGAAGGTTTTCGAGTTCCAGGAGGGAGAGCAGCAGCGCTTCTCTGAAGCGAACCTCCGCCTGGCCAGCGAGCGGATGGTGGTTGCAGGCGGTCTCGGCGCGACCGATCTGGCTGATATCCAGTATGCGGCCGGCCAATCGGGCATTTTTGCCGGCATGGAAGGCGATGACCGTTTCCAGGGGGTGATGGACTTCACCCGCCAGGCGGCGATCATGGCCTCGGCGTTCGATATCTCAGCCGCCGAGGCTGGGTCTTCCGTTGTGTCCTGGCGAATGGGCATGGGCATCGATGGCAACCAGGTTACCCAGCTTGCCGATGCGGTGAACTTTGTCGGCAACAACCTGAACACCAACGCCGCGAATGTTGGAAGCCTGGTTACTCGCCAGGGTGCCCTAGCAGTCAACGCCGGCATGACGCCAGAGCAAACGGCTGCCCTGGCCGGCGCATTCCTCAACCCCGGTACCAGCGCCGATGTCGCCGGCACCGGCATGAAGAACTTCCTCCTGACTCTCAATCAGGGGAGCGCAACGACAGATAAGCGCCGAGCTCAGTGGGAAGAGCTTGGCTTTTCACCTGAAGATCTCGCCCGCCGCATGCAGCAGGATGCTCCGGCAGTGATTCAGGAGGTGCTGCAAGCGATCCGGGCGCGCCCGGAAGACGAGCGCACCGCAGTTACCGAGACGCTGTTCGGGCGGGAGTCGATCTCGGCGATATCGCCGCTATTGGCGAACCTAGAGGAGGTCGACAAAGCTTTCGGCCTAGTCTCCGACCAGGCTCGCTATACCGGCTCAATGCTGGGCGAAGCTGAGACTGTATCCAGCACAAGCCGCGTGACGCTGGGTGTTCTCACCTCCGAACTGGGACGCCTGACCACCGAGATCGGCGAAGGCATGTTGCCGGTTCTGAATGCGGTGCTGCCACCCCTGACCAGCGTGGTCAGCTATGTAGCTGACTTTGCCTCTGAAAACGAAGAGCTGGTGGGCGGACTGGCTGCGGCAGCGGCAGGTGTTGTCGCTCTCAAAACGGCAGCCATCGGCCTCCAGTTCGGCAAGCTGCTGCTGGGCCAGGGCGCGAACTACGCCCGGCTGGCCCGGGCGCGCTCGAGCCTCAATACCCGCCAGGCGCAGACGGCGAGCGCCGCCGACGCCGCGACGCGCCGGCTCAATGCAGCGATGAACATGCTGGGCCGTGGCGGTGCCGCAGGTGCCGCCGGGCGCCGTGGGGCCGCTGCTGCTGGCCGTGCAACGCGCGGGGCGCCTCGAGCGGCCAGCGTGCCAGCGGCGAACACCCGCATGGCGGGCATGACCTTCGCCCCGGTGGCGGGAGCGGCACCAGCGGCGGCTCCGGCCGCTGCCGGAAATGCTGCGCGCGGCTGGCGTGGCGGCCTGTCCCGCGTGGGTGACCTGGCCAACCGGGCAGGCAACAGCCGAGTGGCGAAGTGGGGCGGCCGCGCTGCGGTACCGCTGATGCTGCTGGGCGGTGCTGCCCAGGCAGCCCACGCCGCTGGCGAGGGCGACGCCGAGGGCGTCGGCAGTGCTGTGGGTGGTATGGCCGGTGGTTTGGGCGGTGCCTGGGCCGGTGCCGGTGCCGGTGCGGCACTGGGCACGATGATCTTCCCTGGCGTCGGTACCGCCGTGGGAGGTGCGGCGGGCGGGCTGATCGGCGGCATTGCGGGATCCGAGGCCGGCCGCTGGGTCGGCGAGAAAGCGGGCGGCTTCTGGAACTGGATGACCGGCGACGACGAGCCCCAGGCGGCCCTCGATCCATCGGCGGTGAACGCGGCGGCCCGGGTCGGCATGCCCCGGCCGGCGCAGATCTCGCCGGAGGCGTTCATCGCAGCCAACCGGGTTGCGTCTCCCGAGGAGGCGGCCCGCGAGGTCACCGAGAACACCGACAACCGCACGATCGCGCCGTCGTTCGACATCAAGATCGAGTCGAGCGGCGACCCGGCCCGCGACGAAGCGCTGCTCGACCGGCTGATGGAGCGGCTACGCACCGAGCTGATGCCGATGCTCCAGGGCGGCGGGCTGGATGTCCGCCTGGACGCATCGCTAACCGACGGAGGGGCCTGATATGGCGCGACAGCAGCTATCGCTGGGCGGCTTCGTGTTCAGCCAGCAGGGCGAGTTCGCCTACGAGACGCTGGAGCGCAAGTCGTCCGGCGGCTGGCAGCGGATCGACATCGTCAACGCCAAGCCGCGGGCGCACAACACCGGCCAGGGCGCCGAGACGGTGCGCCTGCGCGGCACGGCGTTCTATGCCTACGGCATGGACAAGCTCGACGAGCTGCGCGAGCTCCAGGGCAAGCGCGAGCCGCTGACCCTGGTCGATGGCCGCGGGGTGAACTGGGGCCGCTGGACGCTCGACGACCTGAGCGAGAACCAGGAGCGGGTCATCGACGACGGCACGGCCATGGTCATCAAGTGGGAGATCCTGCTTACGGAGTACATCGATGAGGAAGATCCGCAGCCGGGCGGGTGATACCGCCAACGGCATTCTGTACCGGGAGACCGGGCGCTATGACGACGCCGCCGAGGAAGCGCTGTGGCAGGCGAACCCTGGCCTGGCAGCTTACGGGCCGACCCTGCCGGCCGGCGTGACCGTCGACGTGCCCGAGATCCAGGAGACGCCGACCCCGGCGAAGGTGACCAACGTATGGGACTGATGGGATACACGCCCCTGGTCGAGGCCGACGGCGCCAACGCGGGGCTGATCAACTCCCGCCTGATCCGCTGGGAGCGGGTCGACGCGGCGGGACTGGAATCCGACCGGCTGACCCTGGTGGTGGATACCGAGGGGCTGGACGGCCTGCCCAGCGACGGCGGGCGCATCCGCTGGCGTGAGGGCTACGCCGAGACCGGGCTGTGGGACAAGGGCGCGTTCCGCGTGACCCGCACCACCCCGCAGCTCTTCCCCATGGCCATGCACATCGTGGCCACCGCCGCGCCCTTCGAGGCACAGGACGAGAGCGCCTTTCGTCAGCGCCGCTCGGCGAGCTACGGGCCGACCACTCTGGGCGAGATCTTTCGCCAGCTGGTACGCCGGCACGGCTTCGAGCCACGCATCGCCCCGGAGCTCGATGCCCTGCCGATCGGGCACGTCGACCAGGCCGACGAGACCGACATGGGCTTTCTGACGCGCGTGGCGGCCCGCCACGATGCCGTGACCAAGCCGGTGGAGGATCTCTACGTTCTGGCCCGGCGTGGCCAGGTGAAGAGCGTCAGCGGGCAATCGCTGCCGCCGGTCACGCTGTCGGTACCGCAGGACAACCGGCCGGGCGCCGGCAGTTTCGTGACCGCCTCAGTCGATCGTTCGGGTCGCCAGGAGTTCGCCGGCGTGCGGGCGACCTGGTACGACGACGAAGCCGCCGAGACGGTGACGGTGGAAACGGGAGAGAAGCCGTTCAAGGCGCTGCGACAGCAGTACCAGAGCGAGGACGAAGCCCGGGCCGCCGCCCAGGGCGAGCAGCGCAAGCTGAACCGGCAGGCGGCGAAGATCACGATCGACGCGCCCGGCGACCCCCGCTTCGTCGCCGAGGGGCTGATCACCCTGGACGACACCTGGCCGAGCCACATGCGCGGCACCTGGTCGGTCGACAAGGTGACGGCGCGCGGCGAGAAGAGCGGATCTCGCTGTCGCATAGAAGCGACATGGCCGGAAGGCCAATAGTAGGCACAAAGCAAAGCCCCACCGCCTTCGGGCGGTGGGGCTTTTCTGCGTCTGGACGATGGCTAGTTGAGCTGATCCCAGGGCACGAACCTGGGCAGGCCGTCTTCAGGCGTCCGGCGCTCGACATGAGCCAGCTTTGCCTGACGCTCAGGCGAGACGGCGGGAAGATAGCGGTCAAGGATCTGGGTAGCGGTGCCGTTCACCGGAGCCCATATCGGCTTCTCATCTTCGGCCATGCCCGCCTTGACCCACACCGGGCCGTAGTCGGATTCACCCTCTCCCCATCGGCACGCCATCCAGTCTTGGCCTTCCAGTTGCTCAGTCCTGGTGCAGGTTGCCGGCTTGCCGGTCTCCTCGATAACCAGTTCCAGCTCGCGTTCGTCGTGGCGCGTGAAATCTGACCATGCGGCCCAGCCGATTACTGGGATCATCGCCAGCAGATAGATCTTCGTGCTTTTCTTCATTGTTACCCCCTGCGTTTATATCAGCTTACCATTATCCACCGATCCGGCCGTGTGGGCAGGGCCACTGGCACGCTTCGCAACTCCCCGGCACAATAGGCGTGTGGGTGGCGTCGCCCAAGTGTTGCGGTTATGCTGCCCAAGTGCTGGAGCACCGCAGCGGGGGCAGCGCCCACGGTTATGGCCGGGTAGAGAGGCGCGAATACAAGACCCGCAAGGGGAATACCGCCCGGAGCTCTTCCTTTTTGGTGCTCCAGTTGATGCCCGGCTTTCCGCCTACTGACCGGATAGCCGTTAACCTGAAAACCAAAAAGGGAGTCCGTCATGGATTCACAGCTTCACATCGATCCCACCAAGCTGATCACCCTCAAGAACGACCGTCCGCTGACGACCAGTCTCAAGATTGCCGAGGTGTTCGGAAAAGAGCACAAGCACGTCATGCGCGACATTAGATCATTGATTGTCAGCGAAAAATTCAATCGGTCCAATTTTGGACTCATTGAGTATTCCGACTCGCGCGGTCGCGCAATGCCTGCTTACGAGATGACCAAGAACGGCGCGATGTTCTTGATTATGAAGTACGAGGGGCCGAAGGCTAGCGCTATCAAGGAGGCCTACATCGAGGCCTTCGACATGATGGCCGAGGCCTTGGCAGCGAGGTTCGAGTACCGCGACACTGAGGCGGCTTTCGGCATGGGCATGCTGACCGACCGGGAAGTCGTGCTTGGCTTCGGCAAGGGCGAGGCAGTGGCACAGTACTGCGAGAACGGCCACCTTTGGATGGACGACCTGCAGATTGACCACCTGTTGGGGTACAAGATGCCGCGCACCACCCAACAGCTCTTCTATCGGCACCAGAGGAGCTTTCCGGTCGATAGCTATGAGATCGAAACCCACGAGAACGGGGTGTCACTGGTGTTGTTCACCCCGCGAGCCTGGGCAGTCATCGCCAAGTACTCGCAAAGCGGCTACGCGCTTAAGCTCGCGCTCGCGGCGGTTGAGCATTACGTCGCGCCTGGCAACATGGAAGTCAATCGGCACGACTACCTGAGCCTGGCCGAATGCGCCCACGAGGCACGAGACAAGATGCGCGGCCTGGCCGATGGTTCTCGCGACTTGTGGCTGGAAATGCAGGATGCCCGCGACTCGGCCGAAGACGCCTACCTGCGCCTGGAGCGCGACCAGCGCGACGACTGATCTACGCCGCCCTGCAATTAAGAAGCCCCGCCAGTTGGCGGGGCTTCGCGCTTGTGGCCTTACTCCACGTGGTCTATCCGTAGCCGCTCCTCGTTGAGCCCCACTAGGTAGGGGCGCAGCATCTTGTCGTCGAGGACCACTGCCTCGGAGTATCGCTCGACCATCTCGAACAGCTCGTCGCGCTCCTTGCGCAGGTCGGCGTGGAATTCGCGGGCGTCGTCCAGCTCCTGCTCCAGCTTGGTATAGAGGCTTTCCGGCGTCTCTTTCAAGGCGGAGTTGGTCATCTCGATCAGCAGCGACCTGTCGTCGGAAAGCGACATGGTGTGCACCACCGAGCGCAGGAAGGATACATGGCGCCGGAGTTTCTCCATCTCCAGGTCGCGATCCCGGTCGCGCAGTTCGTGCAGCTCGGCGCGCGTGATGCTGATCGTGTCGTAGTGGCTTCCGTCCGGTGATATGAAGCGCTCCTCAAGGGTAGCTGCGATCTCTTGTGTCATAGCGGTCTTTCTCCAGGTTAGCGGCGCGGGCGCCGACGTTTGGGCGATCCCATCTCTTCCAGGATCTCGATCAGGTAGTCCACCAGGGCAGTCAGGAAGCTGGCCAGTGCCACCAGGGCGCGCCAGAAAAGCCCTATCCATTTCATGCGGAAGCCTCCCCAACCAGGGCCAGCAGGGCGCGCTGGGCGGCTCCTGTGGCGTGTTCGCGGGCGTACCGTAGCACCAGGGCGCGGTTGGCGGGATTGCGCGCTTCGCGCAGCGGCAGGCGCGCTGCCGTGATATAGTCAGCTCTGGACATTGTCGTGATCCTCACAGTTTACGTAGTGTCTTGCCTGGTGGTCGGTGGCCGCCGGCCCCAGGCTCTCTCCCGGGCTACTCGCCCAAGATCCTCTCGATATCGTCCACCGCGAAGCGACCTTCGCCGCGGCGATACTTCTCGAACAGATCCTCGACCGCTTCGGTCAAGAACTCCCTCACCGGCACGTTGTCGCGGCTATTGGCGCGCATGCCGGCCAGCTTACGGTGGGTTTCCACCGGCACCTCGAACGGGATGCGCTTCTTCGGCTGGTCGTCGCCAGACACCTCGCGCATCGCCCTCTCGACGTCCTTCCTCGCTGCGCTGCCGGTGCCCCGGCGCGTGGTCAGCTTCTTCCTGTCAGTCATTGAATGAACTCCATCGCTTCGCGGCCCAGGGCCTCGATCTCCTGGCGCGCTTTGTCGTTCTCTGCCAAGTCCATCACGCTGCCGCCCTTCGCGCAGTCGGCGTAGGCCACCCGCTGGGTGGTGTGCGCTTCGAAGATCGGCAGCTCGTACTCGGCCAGCGCCTCGCGCACTTCCCGGCTCAGGTGGGTGTTCTTGATCACCCGCGACACCACGAAGGCGGCCTTCGGGCGGCCGTCGGTCACTTCCTGGCGCGCCTGGATCAGCTCGACGAGGGTGGCGCAGCTGTAGATATCGAACGGCGACGGCTGGCAGGGGATCAGCACTGCGTCGGCTGCCTTCACCGCCGGCGCGGCCAGCTCGCTGATCTGTGGCGCACCGTCCAGCACGACGAAGTCATAGCCTCCGGATACGCGCGGCAGATCCTTGGCCACCTTCGTGCCCATGCGCACGACCGGGAAGTCGTCGTCGCTGTCGCGCGTCTCGCTCCACTCGGTGGCGCTGCCCTGTGGGTCGAGGTCCACCAGCAGCACCTTGCGGCCTTGCTTGTGCAGCCAGCAGGCTAGATTCGTGGCCACCGTCGTCTTCCCGGCGCCCCCTTTCTGGTTAAGTATGGCTATCACCTTGGTCATCTCGGGCTCGTCTCCTCGGTTTTCGTGGGCTTGCGTAGTGTACATTAGCACAAATGTACAAATGTGCAAATGTCCAACGCTTAGAAAAACTACCCTATCCCTGACGCCTGGTCGCGACCGATCCCTTCTAAACGGCCTGCAATGCCCGCCACTGTGGGCTTTTCAGGCATGCTCGCCTTCCTTCCCGGCTGCGCTGTCCTTCCTATGCATGGCCGCTTTTCTCGCCTCTACAGGCTTCTGTGGCGCTACCTGCCATTGATCCACCACTAGCCTGATATTCGCCAAATTTCCGCTATGGCTCCCGCTATATAGTAGGGCCTTATATGTATACCTCCCCTGTAGCATACACCTTTACCCCTACCTATGCATACACCCTTGCCCCTACCTTGTGATAGGGCCACCTATGCATACACAGTGCCACCCATACTATACGTATAGTATGGGTGCAAGTGTGTATGCATAGGCGGCCCTATCTAGTGTGGTGCCTTAGTATGGTTCAGGGCTTTCTATGTATGTATGCCATACCATAGGGCTTGACGTGTATGCATGCATGGTCTATAAAGTGTTTATAGGGTTTACCATGTATACAAAAGAGGGCAGAGCCATGAGCGGGGAATCACGTAAGAAGGTCAATCTGGGCGAGCTGATCGAGTGGCTGCTCGATGAGATCCGGAACATCGACGCCGATGCCGAGCTGGAGCGGAAAGAGAAAACGAAGAAGCTGGCGCGGCTGGCGAAGCGCTTCAAAAACCGACTGCACGACGATGGGCGCCGCAAGGATGAGGACAAGATCGCGGTGTCTACCTTCCGGCGCTACATGACCGAGGCGCGCAAGGCGGTGACGGCTCAGAACTGGAAGCATCACAGCCTTGAGCAGCAGATCGAGCGGCTTGCGAAGCGCTACCTGAAGTATGCCGACCGCCTCAAGGCCCTGGGTGAGCTCGACGATATCAGCGAGATCCGCTTGGCCCACCGGGAGCTGCTGGACCGGATCCGCGACGACGACGATGCCTACGAGGACATCCGCGCGATGAAGTTGGACCATGAGGTCATGCGCCACCTGACCCTGTCATCAGCGCAGAAGGCGGATCTGGCCGAGGACGCCGTCGAGACGCTCGAGGAGCGCGCGGTCAACACCGTAGAGATCAACTACCACTGGCTGATGGATCAGGTCTACGAGCTGCTGACCAACCGCGACCGGCTGGTCGACTGCGAGTATCGCCCCTACTACAGCCACCTGGCCCTGGGGCTGGCGCTGGCAACCGGACGGCGCGCGATCGAGGTGCTGAAGACGGGGCGAATCAAGAAGGTCGACCGTTACCAGGTCGAGTTCAGCGGCCAGGCCAAGAAGCGCGGCGGGGTCGACTACAGCCAGGCGTATCACATCTACACCCTGGTGGACGCCGATCTGGTGGTCGAGGCCTGGAACGAGCTGCGCTCGCTGCCGGAGGTGGTCGAGCTCCAGGGCATGGACAACACCGAGATCAACCGGCGCACGGCCAAGACGCTGAACACCCTGGCCAAGCGGGTCTTCAATGACGAAGAGCGGGTGTTCAAGGACAGCCGGGCCATCTGGGCGCGCCTGGTGTTCGAGATCCACTTCACCCGCGACAAGCGCTGGAAGAAGGTGACCGAGGACGTCTTCTGGCGGGAAATGCTGGGCCACGAGGACATGGACACCCAGCGCAGCTATCGCGCCTTCAAGATCGATTACAGCGAGGAGGCGACCGAGGCGCAGGAGCCGGCCAGCGAATACGGCAGCCGGATCGAGGCGCTGCGCGCCCTGGACGGTGCCGAGGAGCTGGAGAAGAGCCAGGCCATGGCGCGGGTGCACGCCTGGGTGAAGGCCCAGATCGAACAGGAGCCCGAGGCGAAGATCACGCAGTCGCTGATCAGCCGCGAGCTCGGCACGTACCGGCCGACTATCAAGGCGTACCTCGAGCTGGCGCGCGATGCCCTGGAAACGCCGAACGTCGACGTGGACCGGGTGACGCAGGCGGTGCCCGAGGAAGTGGCCGAAGGCAAGCCCAGGCTAGTCGCGCACAAGCAGGCTGACGGCTTGTGGCTGGGGGTGGCGAGCGTCAACGGGGTGGAGATCGCTCGCTGCCCTGACATGCCGGGCCGGATCGAGGCCATCAAGGCGGCTTACAGCGCGGCCGGGCGGCGCTGATACAGCCGCACCGTCAGGCACGACATGCAGCTCAAGGGCTGGCCCGCAGGGGCCGGCCCTTTTTGCTGGCAGGCCAGCTGCTGGCAGAGCTGGCGCGCCTCCTGAACATGTTCGGCGACGTCCAGGGCGACGACCTGGAGCGTGTGGGCATCGACGTCGCTGGTGCTGGTGAGCAGCCGGAGCATGGCGTCGGCGCGCTCGAGCCGAGATTCGAGCTGGTCTTGCGTATCGAGTGCTGCGGTGGCGGTGGCTTGGTTCATGGATTTCCCTCCCTGCGTTTTATGTGACTGTATGATTATACAGTATTACTAGGGGTGCTTTGGGGCAATCCCTGAGCGTTTCCCGACGACCGACCGAGCGCCTTGGCAATCCGCTGGCTGCAGTAGTCGAGCGTCCATTCCAGCTGGGCGAGCGGCATCATGCCGTCGATGATCTGCCGCTTGACCGCCGGCGCCATCCACCGCATCACCTCCCGCAGCGGCGTGGCCAAACTGAGGGGCTTCGAAGCGGCTACGGCGGCGGCGTAGAGTTTCTCGCTCTCCGCAAGGGAGGGACTCTTTTCATCCGCTGCTGCTACCCCACCATGCAAAGTGTCACTCTGGCCGGAGGCCGCGTCGTTGCTGGCTTCGCGGGGAGTGTCACGCTCGGGTGCGGGCATCGGCGTGTGGGTGCTGGCGGTTTCGTGGGTGGTCAGGCTGTGGACGCCCTTCTCGGCGCGCAGGCGCACGTAGTGCATGACCTGCTCCCAGCTCTCCTCGCTGATCGACAGGTAGTTGGTGCCGCCCGACTTGCGCTTGTGCACGGTGAGGCCCAGGCGATCCATGATCGACTTCACGAAGGTGGTCGCGCACTTCGGTGCGGCCTTGGGGTTCACGTAGCGGCCGATCTTCAGGACGTTGTAGAGCTCGATGGCGGCCTGGTCGGCGAGTAGCGTGTCACGCACCTGACGACACTGGTCGACGGTGAACTCGCCCTCGCCGGTCATGGGGTCGACGCCCAGGGCTTCGAACACCTGGCGCAGCAGGTTGCGTGTCGGGCGCTTCCAGCGGTGGCGGGTCAGGGTGACCCGGGCGCGGCGCTGGGCGCGATCGTAGGCGTCGGCCTGCTCGTCGGTCGCCTGCAGCAGCTCCAGGGCGGTGACGTGGCGGATACCCTGGTCGTCGTAGAAGTCGACGTCGTCGTCGGTGATTTCCGGCACGCAGAGCTGGTGCTCGATGTGGTGGCGGTCGATCTCGGATTGTTCGGCCTCGGACTTGAGCTCCTGGCGGGAGAGCTTGGCGAAGCGCTCCTCGTCGGGCGTCTCGACGCTGTAAAGGATCTCCAGGCGGCGCTGGCGAACCAGGGCGCCGCCTTCCTTGCGATTGAGCCGGGACGCCTCGACCTCGGCGTCGTTGGTGGCCAGGCGGTTCACCTGGTAGCCGTCGGCCACCAGCATGAGCAGCAGGTGGTTGGCGAAGTCGTTACGGGCGTGGTTCTCGCTCGTCGCGCAGGAGAGGTACATCTCGTCGTAGATGCTCTTCGTGCGGCGCAGCAGGATCTCGTCGTCGGTCTCTTCGAAGTCGCAGGCGACCTCGTCGGCGGCCAGCAGGCCGCGGAACAGGGCTTCGCGGTCGGTCTCGCGCATGGTGCGCGAGATGCCGATGCCCAGCACGTAATGCCTGGCGGTGCGGTCGCGGCGTAGCATCTGGATAGCGTCCGAGGGGCTGACCGTCTGGCCGCTGAAGATGCCGTAGTGGCGCGTGAAGTGCGGGGTGGTGATCGACACGCCGGAGCTGATCGCCGGCGAGTAGATCAGCACGTCCCAGCGGGTGGCCTCGTCGTTCGGGCGGTCGAGGAAGCGCTCGGCATCGGGATCGGCCTTGCTTTCCTTGTGCACAAGGAGCACCCGCGCCTCGGGCCGGTACTTGCGGATCATGACGGCCAGCTTCTTGGCGCTCTCGGCGCTGTCGTTGGCCACCAGGACGCGCTCGCCGGCGACCGCGGCGTCGAGGGCCTGCTGCCAGACAGACTCGTGGTCGCTGTGGTCGACGCGAACGTGATCGTTCGCGGCGTCGACCTCGAGGACATGGATCGTCTCGCCGGGGCGGGCCATCTCGCAGAGCTCGATCAGGCTGTCGTTGGCGTCGGCGTCGCACAGCAGCACCTGCCGGGCGCTCTGCATGGCTTCGATCAGACCATCCATGACGCGGGTAGGCTGGTCGACCGGCCCGGTGGCGATATGGCGCAGCACCTGGGACGCTTCGTCGATGCAGAGCGTGTCGACGGTCGTGAACCAGGCGCGGCCGTCGCCGTTGTGAAACTTGGGGTGGGTGATGCTGTTCACGCAGCACGCCAGGTGGGTGACCCAGGGCATCTCGGCGGCCAGCACGTTGCGATAGTGCTGGGTGTTGAGGCGATACGCAGCATCGCCCACCAGGGAGACGCGGTGGGCGATGTAAGCGGCCTTGGGTGCGGCTTGCATGATCGGCCTGATCAGGTGCTCGGTCTTACCCGATCCCATCGGCGCGCGCACGATGACCATGCCGTCGAGCGATTGCACCAGATGCTGGATATGTTCGGGCAGCAGCACGTTGCCGTGCTCGGCGCGGATCCCTTCCACCTTGTGGTGCTGGACGTTGGGGCGGGCCAGGGCTTCAGCGGTGAAGCTACGCAGCCCGGCAGCGCTCTCCAGCTTCTTGCCGGCCAGCCACTTGGCGCGCGACAGCAGGCGGTGGCGATTGCATGGCAGGCCCGCGGGGATGGTCTCGCAGACGATGCGATAGACTTCGCGCCCGGTGTACTTGGTGGGGGCCAGCTGCATGCCGGCGTTGACGGCGCGCAGGGCCTCTTCCATCACGTTCATCTGTCCGGACGCGGCGACGCGCTGCAGGCAGTAGGGGAAGAAGCCGGTCTCGACCTCGACCTTGCTCGCCCGGGAGCGCAGGGCCTTGGCGGTGGCCTCGAGGCCGAGCAGGCAGTGCAGGTCGTTGAAGTCGGTCGGCCCTTTGCCCGGCTCGATGGCTGCCAGGGCTTCCGGCTCGAGCAGCTCGTCCCAGCGCGGCATGACGCTGCGCAGCTCCAGCTCGCGGCGGATCTCCAGGGCGCGCATCTGGCCGGCGTTGCCGGCGAGCAGCTTCCAGCAGTCGTTGTCGGCGGCGTTGATCGGACGCAGGTCGGGATGCACGCGGCGATAGCTACGCAGCACCTTTACCAGGTTGTCGGCGTTCATCGCCACGATCACGGCGCAGCTGTCGCCCTTGATGGCGGTCTCGGCCAGCCACACGCTCGCGGCGGTGGCGAAGCCCTCGGCACTGTAGACGCGCTTCGCGTCCAGATCGCCGATGATGCAGTGCGCCCCGTCGAACTGACCGGGGCGCGCGGCGATGGTGTATTTCTTGAAGCCGGAGTAGAGGCGTTGCAGGCCGCGGTAGTCGCCGTCGATGCCCTGCAGGGCGAAGGCGACGAACTCACCGTGGCGGTCGCGCATGCGCTTCATGGGCACGACCTCGACGATGCTGCCGATCTGCTTGGCCTCGAGGTACGGCTCGCTGCCGTCGGCCTCGCCGATCAGCTCGACCGTATCCCACTTGCCCGGGGCGAACTCGAAGCGCTGAGCGCCGCGGCCGTGCCAGGCCAACTCGTAGGCATTGTGCTCGGCTTGGCGGCGTTCCTCGGCGATGCGCTCCTGACGCTCGGCCTCGGCGATGCGCGCGGCGCGCTCCGCGCGCCGCTTCTCCTGCTCGGCCAGCCAGCGGCGGTGCTTGTCGTCGGTGATCTGCCCGCCGTCGCGGCGGTAGAGATCCAGGAGGGCGTCGTAGCCTGACCAGGTGGCGGTGAAGCCGCCCTGGGCTTTGGTGTGAAAGTTGAGGTGCGGGAACTCGATGCCGTTGCGGGCGCGCTTGAGCGAGCCGAACACCGCGACCTTGTGCCGGTGGCCCTTGGCCAGAGTGGGGATCTTGCCACGGTACTTCTTGTCGTCGAGGCGGATATACCCGGCGAGTGCCGGCCAGTCGACCTGGACGTCGGCGGCGATGGCCGAGATCTCGTTGTGGCAGTAGTCGAGCAGCGCGTGGGGGTCGCTGTTGAATCGATCCTGGTAAAACGCCGTGAGGCCTTGGCGTGGTCCTGTTCCTGTCATGTAGTCGTTCCAGTCACCCGAGGACATGGCCAAATGACCAAATGTCCAAATGTCCAAATGTGGGCAAAACGTTGAACGCTACGAGATCACGCCATATACTGTGGGGACTTGTGGCTTGCTTTCTTTGGCCTGCCCGCTAACAGACCTTTGAAATCAATAGCTTGCCTCAAGATACCATGTAGTCGTTCAAATGCGTGATCTATCTGCCAATCCTAAACTGGCTCTGATCTTGTGATCTCGTAGCATTCAACGCCCGGGTTAGCGGCCCGGGCGTTGTTCTATTCGCCCTTCCTAAACCTTTCGATCGTAACGCATAGCGGCGTGCGTAGCGAGCTGCCTCACTATGCTACGCCAAAATATCCAGATTCGTAAAACTTCTTTGTGGATATTATTAATCTTCGTGTGTGAGATCTATCACCTGGCCGATGACGGTGCCCATGATGGCGGCGTCGTCAGGCACCGGGCGCATGGGATATTGCGGATTCCTGGGACGTAGGTAGAGCTCGCGACCGTCGCTGACCAGCTGGCGAAACATGGGCGGCCCGGCGCCGTTCTGGTCGGCCACCACCAGGTAGTCGTCGGGCTGCGGCTCGTGGGTCATGTCGACGATGATCACCGCCCCACGCGACCAGCTGAGGCCGTCCAGGGCCTGCATGGAGTCGTCGCGCAGGGTCAGCCCGTAGAAGCCGAGGTGGGGCTCCATCGGCGGCACGATCCAGCGCTCAGGCGTTGGCAGGGCGGTGTAGTCGCGCTCGCGGCAGAACGTTGCCGCATCCTCCCAGCGCAGCACAGGGATCAGCATTCTCGAGGCAGCAGGTAGCCCGCTAGCCTCACTCCCTCCTTCCGCTTCAACCAGCAGGTTGTCCACGGTGGTGCCCAATGCACGGGCAATCGCCGCGGCGATATAGACGCTGGGCGCCATCTCGTCGCGCTCGATCCGGGAAAGATAAGCAGGGGCAATTCTGCCGCTGGCGGCATCGCATAGCTGCTGAAGTGTTCGCCCTTGGGCGTGGCGTAAGCGCCTGATGGCGTGTCCTATTTTCATCCGTAAATTCTCCGCTTCTATTCTGCGGAAATGGAAGGCCATATCCGGACTAGGCATTGCGCTCTAATGTACAAATAAGCAAAATGTGGGAAGTCCCACACCGATGGGATGAAAACCATAATGAAAAAGCACGAAGGATGGCTTGTATGACACATCGCACCGAAGACCAGGTGATCATCGAGGCGACCCGCCGCTGGTTCGAGAACAGCCGCGAGTCGATTGAGAGCTTCTCCACCACCCTGCTGATCCCCGCCCTGGAAGATGCCGGCATGGCCGATGTCGATCGCGACTCTGTCGAGAGCAGCGCCGCGGCCTATACCCGCTGGCGTCGCGCGGCGTCCATGAAGGTCGGGCGGATCATTCGCGGCACCCAGCCTTTCCCCCTCTCCTGGAAGTGGGTCTGGATCGGCTGCCTTCCCCAGGAGTACCAGCGCGAGCTTCGCCGAGAGCTGATGGCCATGGCCGGATCGCTCTACGTGCCGATCCCTCGCTTCGCCCAGCCCGGCGACTGCCCCACCCGCGCCCAGGCGCAGCTGCATCGGATCAGCGAGGAGTTCGGCGAGCTGCTGCAGCATGCCCGGCCCGCGCATAACGGGCATTACGACCTGAACGACGACCCCGCCCTGGTCGACCGGATGATGAAGGAGGCCGTCGACCTGGTGGAGGTGGTGCTTTCCGAAGTAGCGGCGGCCAGTCGCGCCACCGGCCGACCGCTGCCGCGTATGACGATGATCGCTTTAGAGATGGGGGGTTGAGCATGGGAGCCCAGTCGCCAGTCAATCAGCGGGTGATGATTGCAGCAGCCGGAGATACAAAGGCGATACGTAGGGCCTGCGACGCCTTTGAGTCGCTTACAGGCGAGAGTGTTTTTGTGAATGACCCTGGTCTGCTGTCGCTATTTGAAATGCTCGTTCTTACCAAGGTCTGGCATGACTCGCTTGGCCAGTGTGGTGATGAGAAGCGCATGCACGAGCTGCTGCAGGATTTTATCTCGCACACGAAGGTTAGGGGGGAGCAGTAATGCCGCAGATGAATTTTGACCTGGAAGATGGTCAGGAGCCGGTCAGCTTCCTTCTTTCCAGCGCTGACAGCGAACGCTTTATGGCTTTCATGGCTGACTGCACCGATGCCATCAAGCGCCGGGATGAATTGATCGAGGATCGCGACCGGCTTCGCCGGAATCGCGATATGTACAAAGATCAGTCCGCGCGGCAGGCCAAAGAACTCCACGCTCTGCGTATCGATAACCGCGATCTTCGCCGCGAAGTCGCAGCATGGCGGGGTGCATGACGATGGCCATCATCAAGGAAGCCATGATCGGCGGGCTCTGGCTCGCCGCTTTCATAGCGAGCATCGGGGAGT
>CEVA01028239.1_pt1 | contig 37552 bp, 36 predicted proteins | sample 361521 | NCBI WGS metagenome assembly CEVA01 (sample SAMEA2622823, study PRJEB7988) | marine metagenome | isolation source: saline water (ENVO:00002010), including | reverse complement strand
AGGCAATCTCCATCGATGCGGTCACCGATACCAATTTGATAAGACCGCCAAATGGGATTACTTCCTTTCTGAACGCCTCCATGCCTTCATGGAACGACTGAGCAACAGTAAATCAGAAAATGGATCCCTCTTGGATGACACCATTATTCTCCATGGCAGCTCAACCAGCACACTGCATAACTACAGGAATTATCCCTTGATTCTGGCAGGAGGAAAAAACATGGGATATCACCACGGCACCCACCGCACCTACTCCGAGGATATTCCTTTCTCAAATCTGTTCGTCACCATTGCCAACAGTATGGGAGTTCCGATAAAAAGCTATCACGATAGTACAGACCACATTGGTGATGTTTTGAACACCGACTAATTCTCTGAGTCATCTCTGAACCCAATCAGAAAAATCCCCTAATCCCATAGATTCCAATTGGGATAGTGTGGAAAAGAGTGGGATGTGTTTTGGGAATCGAACCCAACGAACATTGAATTTTTATGATTTTTGTATTTTTTGTAATAAAATGTGTTTTTGGCTAGTTTTTGATTCTTGTCGACTATCCACGGATTTCATGGCAGTCCAAGGCCCAGTTTGGCCGATTCGGGGGGTGGTTTGGAGAATTGATGCGGTGTTTTCGCCAAACCATGGGGTGTTTCGGCCAATTGCTAGGGTGGTCTTTGTGAGGAATATTGGATGTATTGACCGGCGGACTTGAGCCGGTCGCCCATGTCGCCGATGACCATGTAGGGCCATTTGCAGGTTGGACGCATGGCGTTTGTCCTCGGCATCACCAAAATGGAGGTCAGGGTCTGTTCCATGCCGGCAACAGGATCCATTGAGTTCCCTTCACTAGATTCAAACCCTTCACCCAACGAAACTCGCAATATGCCGCGCAAATCTCTTTCTGGTTGAGAGAATCTATTCCCTGCCTTGATTGAAATTGAAGAATCAGCAAGTGGTTTAACGCTTTTTCGCAAACAGCCGGCCTGGAAATTGCTTGGCGAGGTGTTTGAGTTCCAGTTGCAGGAGTGCCACAGTGACCTTAGGAACTGTCAGGCCAGTCTGGTGAACGATTGCATCAAGGGGCCGTTCGTCGTGTGTGAGTTTCCCGTAAACGGCTTTTTCGTCGGACGTGAGTTGAGGAAGCGGCTTTTTCTCGATTTGGTTTGAGGCAAAGAGAGTGTCGAATTCCTCGAGAACATGCTCAGGTCCGGCACAGAGTTGGGCGCCATCACGGATAAGATCGTGGCAGCCAGTGCTGCGGGGATTGTCAATGCGGCCGGGTATGGCAAAGACAGCGCGTCCGTATTCCGCCGCGAAATTGGCGGTGATAAGCGCGCCACTGGCGCGGTTGGCCTCGACCACAACAGTGGCACGAGCCATGCCTGCCACGATTCGGTTGCGAATGGGGAAGGACTGCTTGTCGCCTCGACGGCCAAATGGAAACTGGGTGATAACCGCGCCATGGGAGGAAATGCGCTTGAACAGATCAGCGTTCTCGGATGGATACACAATGTCCAGACCAGTGCCAAGTATGGCAATGGTACGGCCGTACACGGACAGGGCGCCCTCGTGGGAGGCGGTGTCCACGCCCCGGGCACCGCCACTGATGATAGTCAGGCCCGCCCGGGCCAACTGACCAGCCAACTGATGGGCGGCGGCGCGTCCGTACTGGGTGACCATCCGGGTACCCACCATGGCAACGGCGTGATCATCCTCGGCCGCAAGTTGGCCGATCACGTATAAAACGATGGGCGGATCGTGAATCTGTTTTAAAAGCAGCGGATATCCTGAATCCAGGACGGTGATGACTTGGGCACCAAAATCACGAACGCGTCCCAGTTCACCTTGGAGATCAACGGATTGTTCCCAACGCGCAATGGCGCGGGCCCTGGCGGGGCCGATCCCTTCAACCCCTCCAAGCTCCCTTTCAGGCGCGCGCAGAATCGCGGGAGCATCGCCGAACATATCCAGCAAACGACGGATGGTAGCGGGGCCAATATCGCGAATGAGGTTTAGGGCCACCAACGCCTCGCGGGGGTTCATGGATCGCTTTTAACGCAGGAATGCCCGGCTGGCAAGCGTGCGAGTTTAAAGAAGACTTCGCCTGTTTAATTGCGGACGTTAAACAGGAAATTACGGGCGGGCTGCCGCAGCAGGGGGCGGTTGAAGGGGGGCGGAGGCACGCTGGCGCGGATGACGGTGGAAGGCGCGGAGGATCGGCTGTTGGCCTGGGTGCCGCCGGCAGTGGCGGGATTGTAGTAATAGGGTGGGCCGTAGCCGCCGGACATATAGGTGCCAACCATGGGAGCCGTGCGCTCGATGGTATAGGCGTTGTTGGCCCAGTTGGTGTCACCGGTGGGGACGCCCCAGAACTGCACGCCGGGATTGGAAAAATAGCCAATCCGCCGACCGGTGCCATAGGCCATCAGGGTCCGAATGGGATTGGTAAAGCCACCGCTGACGGTATTGAACCGCCACGCAAAGGAGTTGGTAAAGGCACCGCCAAGATTGGCGCCGATGTCATTGGTAGCGTGGTTGCAGCCGAGGTTATGGCCAATCTCATGGGCCAGGACCGAGGTGTTAATATAGGGGGCCTCGATGGCGTTGAAACCAAAGTCCGGCGCAGGGAAGAAACTGGTGAGCAGCCAGGAGGTGCCGTGGAGAATGTTGTTTCCACTGGCGGGAACCATGAGGGTGACGAGGTCGGCACGGTGCTGCACGCGAAGGGAATGGATGTCCTGCGTCTGCGGGCTGGTGTTGTAGGTCATCTGTTGTAGATCGGTGGTGAGATTACCGGTGGAGCTGTAATTAATAATGCCGGAATGGACGAGGCGAATGCGGGCTGCGGTGCCGCTCTTCAGGAAACAGGCGTTGATCTGGGAAACGGCCAGACGAATACGGGTCTCGACGCCCAGCAAGCCCGCCAGTTGGTTGGCAGCCTGCGGCGTGTAAAGAATCATGGTACCGATGACAGGCGGACCGTAGACGTTGGTCACGGGCTGGGGCCACGGATTGGTGCCGATCAGGGTGGTGGTAAACCACGGCATGCCGGGCACGGGAACGACCTGATTCCAAGGAAGCTGTGGCATGCTGACGACGCCGTTCTCCGGGATTTCATCGGGGCTGGGCAACGCGGCGGCGTAATGGTCGTGCAGGTGATGATCGACATTCATCTTGTCATGGTCCAACTCCACTACACTATAGCTGCCGGGGCCGGCGTAGTTGATGACAAACGACCGACCATCAGCGAGGTTGATCGAGCCGCCAAACGTGCCCTTGTGGGAAACCAGTGAGACTTGGCTCTCGGGTTGCCCGCGCACCACGCCCATGACAGAAGTAAAATCCTCGGCCTCATGGTCGGCCCGACCAAAATCGATGGTGACGGTCTCACCGGGAAACAATTCAATGCGCAGGGAGCCGCTTGATTTCTCCAAGGTTTCCAACACGCCCGGGTCAATAGCCACGTGTCGATGCCGCTTGGCGAAAGGCGCCTCGGGGATTTTTGTTTTCGCGAGTGATTTTTTTTGCCGCTCGTCCAGCGAGGTGACGAGTTGCGGTGGGGCGGTCCAGACAAAGAACACCAGCCACAATGCCACGGGCAGAAACACCATTGCACCAATGGCGGTCCATTTGCCAATTTTCCTCGCTTTTTCGCTGTTACTCACGGCTCGCGGGGACCCAAGACCGGCCACCACCCGGGTTAGACGGCAGACTTTGGCGGATCACTCCATTCACATGGACGCTGTACCGGGCGGCTTGGTTACTGATTTCGAGGGTCATTTCGTGGATAAATAATCCGAGTTTCTGGCAATGATTCGGGCATTTAGGTTTAAAATTCGCGCATTGTTGGCTTGGTTTACGATGCCGGTGGGAACGCCGCCAAATTTGACATCCGGATTTGAGAAGTAGCCAATGCGATGGCCTGGGGCGTAGGCCATGATGGTACGGTACTGCCGGTTGCCCTTTCCGTTATTGGCATAAAACCGCCAGCCAAAATTGTCGCCGGCTCCATGCTTGATCTTGCTGGTGCCGGGATCACCCACGGCATGGTGGCAGCCCATGTTGTGACCGCACTCATGAGCGAGGACGGTGTAGTACAACGACATAGCTCCGACCACATTAAATCCAAGTTGAGGCTTGGGGGAATTCCCGCCAAACAGCCAACCCACGCCTCCGCCTCCCGAACTTGTGACCAAGGTCACAATATCCGCCTGGTGACGCGCACGGAGCTTGCCAACCTCGTCCTTCAGGGCGGTTCCGGATCCACCGAATGTCAGTCGGCGCAAGTCCAGACCCTTGTCGCCACCGGACTGGTAGTTGACTTTTCCCACGTGAACCAAGTTCAACTCAGCCTTGATGCCGCTATCCTTGAAAGCCTGATTTGACCGGCTTACCGCCACATTAACCCGCGCCTTGATGCCCTTGTCGTTCCCAAACCGGGAAAGGGCAGCCTGCGTATAGACCACCATCAGATCCACACGCGCCACGCCACCTGTCGAAGTGGTGGTGGGCTGAGATACGACATTTGTCCTCGAGGTTTTACCGCCGCCCGGTTTCGTGGATGTGTTCAACGTGTGCTTGGTTCCGTTGTTTTTATTGGCCGGCTTCTTGGTTATGCTGGTGGGCTTCGCGGGCTTCTTTTGGGCTGTGTTGGTGGGCGCGGGTTTCTTGGAATTGGTCCCGGTTCGCCCCTGTGTGGTGGCCTTCGTCTTGGTCAGGGCACGACCCGACGAGCCCGGCTTCTTCTTTTGGGCTTGCAGACCGTTCTTGTTTTTGCCGGTGTCCACCACCACAGGGGTTTTCCGGGTTGAAATTTTGTCAGGCCGCATACCCATGTTTAGGGGCATACCCCGCAAGGCGCGCCGGGAAAGTGCCAGCCGCAAATCCGCCCGCAACTGCGCCGTGTTCATTCCCGCTGCCCCATCAAAAACCATCTCGTATCCACGCGGCAACTTTGCCGGAACGACCTCGCGGTTGGAGCCGCAGTCCAACAGACCGGTCGAGAAATCAACCTCCGCCGCCCGGTGCAGACCCGGCGCCAAGTAATTCAGGGTGAAAAATCGCCCATCCGCCAACTCCACCGAACCCGCCAACGCGCCCTCAACATCCGAGAACACAGCCACGCCCCCCGGTTCGTCTTCCACGACACCATGGCTCAGCTTGCCGCCAACAGGAGACTGCGTCACTCGATCCACCTTGATCCCCAGATTGACCCCTTCCACCGGGCTGAATTCCAGCCGACCACCTGGGGTGAACAATTCCCTTCGCGCGTCATCCTCCAACGACACCATCCTCTGCACACCCGCCGCCGGATCGCGCCAGAATTCCGGCATAACCAGCCCATCTATGGGCGCCGCCAGCGTTGGACGCGGCGCAGGCTCCAAAATCCACCACGCCGACACCGACAAAACCGCCGCCAAAAATGTTGCCAGATAAACCTTTTTCATGCGTCCCACTTCGTCATCCAACTCTACATCGTGGTTCGCCGCCAATTTCTTACATGGAATTGCAAAAAAAATTCCCCTGCCTCAAACTCCCTCCTCCAACCCCAAAAAAATGTTCATTGTACACGTTCACGTCCACGTCAAGGACGGCACCGAGGATGCCTTCCGTGCTGCCTCGCAGGAAAATGCCCGCAACAGCGTGCAGGAACCCGGCATCGCCCGTTTTGATGTCTGCCAGCAGACTGATGATCCCACCCGTTTTCTCCTCATCGAGGTCTACCGCAATCAGGACGCCCCCGCTGCCCACAAGGAAACCGTCCATTACCAGACCTGGCGCGATACCGTAGCCGACATGATGGCCGAGCCGCGCCAAGCCGTTAAATACACCAACCACTACCCTGATGACGAAGGTTGGTGACACGCCTTTTGAGTTCGCCACCGCCACGCGAATCCTCTTCGGCCCCGGCAAACTCGCTGAAGCCGCGCCCGCCATGCGTGCCTTGGGCGACCGCGCGCTGGTCGTCACCGGCCGCACCTCTCAGCGCGCCCAGCCTCTCCTGGATCTTTTAAAGGACACCGATTTTGCCACCCACGCCATCTCCGGCGAACCCACGCTGGCGGACATTCAGGCCGCGCTCCCTACAGCCAAAGATGTCCAAGCCGTGATCGGCATTGGCGGCGGCAGCGCCATTGACGCCGCCAAAGCCATCGCCGCTCTCGCCACCAATCCCGGCGATCCCCTCGAATACCTTGAAGTGATCGGCAAAGGTCAGCCTCTCCTCCACAACCCGCTCCCAGTCATTGCCATCCCCTCCACCGCCGGCACCGGCGCGGAAGTCACCCGCAATTCCGTCCTGACCTCACCCGAGCACAAGGTCAAGGTCAGCCTCCGCCATCCCCTGATGCTCCCCCGCCTAGCCATCGTCGATCCCGAGTTGACCCAGGGCCTTCCCTCCGACATCACCGCCGCCACCGGGATGGACGCCCTCACCCAACTTATCGAGCCCTTCACTTGTCGCCGTGCCAATCCCCTCACCGACGCCCTCTGCCGGGAAGCCATTCCACGGGCCGCCCGGGCCCTGCGCCAAGCTTGTACGGATGATCCCGCTGCCCGCGCCGAGATGGCTTTTGCCTCCCTTTGTGGCGGCCTTGCCTTGGCCAACTCCGGCCTCGGCGCGGTCCATGGATTCGCCGCGCCGCTCGGTGGAATGTACCACGCCCCGCACGGTGCCCTTTGCGCTGCCCTGCTGCCACACGCATTCCGCATCAACAAATCCCGTTCACCCGCGCGTTTTCAGGAGGTGGAAAAAATGCTCGGCACGGACGATGGCGCTGATTGGCTCCAAAAACTGGCTTCGGATTTGGAAATCCCTGGCCTCGCCACTCACGGCATTGAAGAATCCGACTTTCCCGGAATCATCGAGAAAGCCAAGGCGGCCAGCAGCATGAAGGCCAATCCCGCCGAGTTAACCGACGAGGAACTCACCCAAATCCTTCAAGCCGCCCTTTAACACAAATCAATCCGGATTCAACGCCTGGCGCATGGCCTTCAGGAGCACCGCCTCAGCGCCGGGGTGAACCCAGCACCAATCAGCAAGGTTGCCATCCTTCTCCCGCCAGTGTTTTTCCGTCGGGATGTAGCCCGTGCCACCCTCGCCATAGCCGGCAACCATGATGAACTGGCCGGGACGCATCTTCTGTGCCGCGAGTTGAAACTCCACGTAACTTTCACCGGGCAACAAAAGAAGTTGCGCCACCCCAAGGTCAATGGCCGGCACATCCACCGGCTGACCACGCTCGCACCGTTGCCGCCAACTCAATCCCATGGCCGCGAGACACTGCTGCCAAGGATCGCCTCCCTTCACCAGCTTGGATTGAAAGTCTGCAGCAGCAAAACCGGAGTGATTGCGCGGCACCAATTTCACCTTGGCATTACGAAACTGAACCAGCCGCAGCGGATGTTTCTTCGTGTTGTCCCAAGCCTTGACCATGGCGACATGCAGTCGATTGGCGAGAACCGTGCGGTTCTTGCGTTCGCCGGTGTTATACTTGCCCGCGGTGACATTGCCGCTGGCGCCGCTGTAATAAATCTGTAGACAATTGGGGGTCTCCTTTTGGCGCTGAGCACGGGCCATGCCGGGAAAATCAGCGCTGACCTCACCCGTACGATAATAGCTCATTGGATGAGTGGCGTAACCAGTGAGGGCCACCAATGGCCGCGCCCCATCCCAGAAAGTCAGGGTTTTAAGCCAAGGATCAATCGTCCCCTCGGGAGCCTTGGCGGCAAGGATGTTCCGACCGCTGGCGCTGCCCCGGCCAAAGGACACTTTGCCGCCCGGCAACACGTAGCGACGGTTGGAAGCAATCTTTTCAACCTTGGCCTGCCCGATGCCCACGTGCGTCACCCCAAGTGGCCGCCGCAAGGAATCGCGCAAGGCCGCGGCCGTGCGCTGGACGGCTTTCTCATGAAACGCAAGATCACAAATACTGCCTTTCAATCCCCGCGCTTTCAGAAGCTGCTGCGCCTCCAGGTCCGCCACGGGCGCCTCATGCTGATGCACGGCACTGACGAGGACACGCTCCCGTGTAGTGCCAGCCGCCTTGGCCAACGATTCTCGCCACCGGTCAAAGGAGGCGTTGCGCAGTTCGCACCAGTCAACACTCACGAACACAACCGGCTTGGCTCCGCCCGTGATCACCACGCCCTTGGCAAAAAGTGGATCGGCAATGCTTTTGGATTTCCAAAGACCACCCATCATGCCATGCCCAAGGGGCACAGTGACATCCGCGGTGAATGGGGCGACAGCGAACTGGGGAGCGGCGAAACCGGCAAGGGGTGCACAGCACAACACCGCCCATCGAATAAAAACGAAATTCACGGGGAACAGGATGTTGCCGGCACAACCGGCTGGCAAGCGTGATTACTCGCCGCCGAGTTCCACTTGTAACAACTCGTCAGCCGTCCACGCCTTCGTGCCCCGTCCGGCTGTTTCCTCCCGGACCGCCTTGACCTGCTCAGGTGTAACCAAACCCGCGGCGTTGCCCCAAGCGTTTCGGATATAGGTGATCACGTCAGCCACCTGCTTGTCAGACATGGCCGCGCCAACGGGTGTCATCGCGCCCGAAGACCAAGTCTGGCCCAAAACCTCGATGGGGCCGGTTAGGCCGTTGTTGACGATGCGAATGATGCGTTCCGGTCCCTCAGCCAAAACCCATTCCGAGCCGGCCAGCGGTGGGGCACCCTGCCCCTGCGAACCACCGCCGCTGGGCTGGTGGCAGTTGGAACAATTCTGCTTGTACAAAGCCGCCCCACGCTCGATTTGCAATTCCTTGGGCGTCTTGGCCTGCGTCGCACTGATCTCAGCCTCGTCCGTGTACGGCGCATACACCAAGGCGGAGAAACCGCCGTCGGCACTGTCAGTGATATTGCAGCCCACATAGGTGACGAGCGCGAAAACAATGGTCAACCCCAATGGCATGGTCACGCTGCCGGTAGTCGGCTCGGCGTTCTCGGGCAACATGTTGTCGGTGGACTGGCTCATTGCTTGGTTTTCTCGTCCGGTTTCCGCGAAACAATCACTGGCTTGGGTGCCTCCGGCAATTCCATGTCCTGCTTCAGGCTGAGCAGATAGGCAACCAGCGCGCGCGCGGAGGGCTTGGGCGTAACTTCATATCCGGGCTCAATGGAATTGCCTTCCGCATCCAGCACGGCATTCCCACTGAGCTTCGCCCCTTCCTCCACTTTGCGCTTGTTAAACAGATAGGTATAGGGCGGCATCACGGACTTTTCACGCCCCGTCTCAGAACGCGGCTTGTACAAGTGGCGATAGTGCCAAGCGGCATCTGCATTCCGGCCACCAATATCCGCCAAGTCCGGCCCAATCCGCTGGCTGCCGAGCATGGCCGGGGCGTCATAAAGATAATCGCGGGCCACGCTCCGACGATCCCCCCAGCCGCGCTTGAGGTCCGCCCACGCCCCAGGATTCCCAGAGTTCTCCGGGCTGTATGGCTTGAGCATCACGACCGCACCGGCGCCCTTGAGCGCGATGACCTTTTTCTTGGCTTCCTTCCAAGTCAACTCGCTGCCCAATGTCAATGTGTGCTTTGCTGACTGGGCAGCGCCATCCTTGAGCTCATCCAAATCGAGAATTTCACGCGCCTCCTTTTGCGCCTCCGCGTTGGGCAATTCGGCCAGTGAAAAGACCTCCTGTTTGGCCGCGTCATCCAGCCCGGCATTACTGACGGCCTCTTCCTTCTCACTTTTCTCGCTGTCACCGCCCATTAACAACGCCAGCCTGATCTTATTCATGGCATCCTCGCCAGGGTCCACATTCTGGCGATCCATGGAGTTTAACAACTCGGTGTTGACGCCCGTTCCCAGTAGGATCAACTCGTATTCCACCGGCCCTTGGTTGACTTGCTGGCTATGGCAATGGTAACAGCCGTTGGCCCGATACACTTCCGCGCCCTGCTTGGCCAGACCCGTGCGATCATGCGGATAGATTGTCGATCCCGCCACGTGTGGGCGCAGGTCGTTCTGCTGACTGGCCGGCCCCCAAACCATGCCGTACCAAGAGAGGAACAGCGCGGCCAGAGTGGCGGTTAAAACAAACGGGGCCTTGTTCATTCCGTGCCTCCCTCCTCGCGCGCCGCTTTCATCATCCTGAAAATCTCCACCGGATTGCAGCCTTCACAACAGTTCGCAATCACCGCCCAGAACACATTGCCCATCAAACCCAGTGCCGCAAAGAACATCGCCAGTTCACCCAGGAAGGCAATGCGCATGCCCATCAACGCGGTGGAGGGTAGGTTGATATACTCGTCGCCGGCATTCAGCACACGCCCCTGATCGATGCCACCGTAAATCATCGGCACCACGTAAAGCAGCAGGCCCGCACCTGCCAGAAGGTAAATGCGACGAAACGCCTTTTGACAGCACCAGTCCGCGCCCACCAAACGCGGCACGATGTAGTGGATCGCCCCAGTCACCGCCATGCCGAAGAAACCAAACACAAACAATTGGCGGGTGGCAGATTCAAAGATCGTAAAGTGCGTCTGCCCGTTGATCCAAGGATGCAACACCGTGCCCACGCCCGCCACAAGGAAGCAAACCCAAGCCATCCCCACGAACGCCAAGGTGTTGTCCGTGGAAGTCGCAAACGGGCGGATGCCCACCGTGCGCCGGACATTCCACCAGACCGCAAACAGTGGGAAGGCAAACAGCACGGCCGCAAAGGCGCTGAGCCGGACAATCCACACCGGCACCGGTGCCCCGGCATGCACGCCCAGGAACCCGCCCAAGACCAGAATGCTCAGAAAGCCCAACGCTGCCAATTGGCGGCTGTAAAGCGGACAATCGAGAATCTTGGGGGTAAAGTAGTAAACCACCGCGAGCCCCACCATGCCCAGCCAAACCTGAGTCAGACTGGAGGCCGCCCACCAAGCGATGGTGGACTGCGCCACGCCGCGCACGCTCTCGTTGCCAAGCAGGAGATAAATCGTCACCAGCACCCACGGCAACACCACCAATCCACCGATCAGGTGCCATGTGGAAACGTAAAGCTGACTGTCGCGACGGGCAAAATAAGTCAATCCCGCCGGGATCGCCATGAACGCACCGCCAAGAATCAAGACCCGAACCGCGTACAACGGAATATCCACCGCGCCATGGCCCGTGCTATCGCCCATGAGGAAGCCTCCCACACCGGCGGTCACGCCCACATTCCACAAGGCCGCGCCCAAGGCCGCCAAGGCCGGCCAACGGAGATTCACCCCGCGCAATCGCGCCAGCATCCAAAGCGTGATGCCCAATGCCGCGTTGCCGCCAAAGCCAAAGAGCATGGCCGTCCAAGCCACCGAGGCACGGTGGCCGTACGTCAGGTTCGGGCAATCCGCCAGAAGGCCGGGCGCATGAAAATTCAGGGACGCAAACAGGCCAAAGCCCAGTGCCGTCACCAGCCACGCCGTGGCACTGGCCAACAGCAGCAGTACAGGCAGCCGGCAGGAGGCATCAATTGCTGCCGGTGTCTGGACGCTGTTTTCCTCGTTGCTCATGCGTTCGTTATTTCTTCTCCGGCTTCGATAGGCTCTTCACGTAGGCCAGCAATGCGGCGCGCTCTTCCTTGGTGGTGGGCAGAGGCGCCATGCCGGGAATGGATCCCTTGACCACTTTCAGCATCGGTTTCTCGACCGACTCCAGAAAATATTTGTCGTCCAGCTTAACCTTGACAAACTTGCCGCTGGGCTCAAACGGAAGTGTCTTGGGGTCAGCATCCAACTGTACCTCGCGTTCCTTGCCCCAGAAATCGCCAATGAACTTGGATGCCTTGAGCGCCAAACCGGCGGGCGCGGGGATATTGGGATCGACCTGATGGCAGGTGAAGCAAATCTTGGTCTGGAACAGCACTTTGCCCTTGGCCACAAGTTTGTCATCCGCCTGCAAACTGGGGGCACCCACCATGGATACAATCAAAATGTTCAGGATGTTTTTCATATCTATTCGCTCAGGCTTTTGATGTATGCAGCCAACGCCTTGCGTTCTTCTTCGGTGGTCGGCAACGGTGCCATGCCGGGAATCGCGCCTTTCGTAATCCTCAACATCGGTTTCTCAATGGATTCCATGACATAAGCCTCATCCATGACCACAGTCTCAAATTCGCCACTCGGCTCAAAGATTGGGGTCGCTGGGTCTGCATCCAGTTGAACTTCGCGTTCCTTCCCCCAAAAATCACCGATGAACGCCGGCGCCTTGAGCGCCAAGCCGGCAGGTGCCGGTGTATTCGGATCTACCTGGTGACAAGTAAAACAAATCTTGGTCTGGAACAAGGTCTTCCCTTGTTCCACCAATGGATCGGGCGCACCCTGATTCAGGGATTCCCGAAAAGCCCCTGCATCCTCACCCATCTTTATCGCCGCCTGTTCCATGGCCAAGTCTATCGGCACCCGGAAACGCGTTTTCTTACTGTCTAGGGCGGCAAATGTCGTCAGGGCAGTCTCGGCCTTGGCGTCGGCGGCTTCGCGGGCCTTTTGGCGGTCGCTGGCGCGCTCGGCATGCATCGCGCGGGCACGGGCGGATGAGGCCCCGGACATCAGGCCCCACAACGCCAGCCCGGCACACAGCACGATGGCCGCAACCTCATAGGTCTGCCAGCCACTGTCGGGATTGGGGTTCTGTTCGCTCATGCCGTTTTTTCAGTCATCAGTGGGAATGGGCCTGATTTTTCAGGACCTCGCCCATGCGCGGATCCTTCTGCGGGAAGGGCGCGGATTTGCGGAAATTGTGGAGGAAAATCATGGCCAAACCGCCGCCCACGAAAAGCATCGTGGAGACATCTGACAGGTGGAACGCCGGGCCGTCGGCATGGATGAGCGGCATGATGTTGTATACCATGTCCGTGTAGTGCATCAGCCACACCCACACGATGATGGGCAGCATGACGCCGAGGCTCAGCTTGGCGTCGATACGCAGTAACGTGAGGAACGGCACCAGAAAATGGCCGAGGATGATCACCCAGCCCACCATCGCCCAACTGCCCTGCTCGCGCTTGGCGTACCAGAAGGTTTCCTCCGGCATGGCGGCGTTCCACTGAAGGAAGTATTGGCTGAAATGGATGTATGCGTAAAAGACCGTGAACGCGAAGAGCCATTGGCCGATACAGTGCATTTGCTCACGCGCGATGATGGGGATGACGTTGGTGCGCTTCATAGCCAGCGCAATGGCATAACTGGTGCCCAGAGTCACCCACACGCTGCCGGCAAAATAGTAGACACCGTACATGGTGCTAAACCACTGGTGCTCCTGCGACTTCATCCAGAAGATCGCCCCCGCGGTGAGCGTAAAGGCAAACATGATCACGCCCGAGGTCGACCAGCGCCGCATGTAAATGGTGCACTCAGCCGCGCCGGTCTCGTCCTGCTTGAGCGACCAGCCGCGCAGTTTGTTGGACCACAGACCCCAGATGGCGAACAGCGCCACGCTGACGATGAACCAAGTGGACTTGTTAAACATCACCGCCTTGATGTCCAGCGAATGGCTCTCGCCCGGTTTCATGGACATCCACGGGTAAAGCTCACTGGCCAGAAGGCCGATGGGGATAAAATACAACGCCATCCAAGGCAGCAGGCAGCCGAGTTGCTCGGACACGCGCCGGATCGGCACCGACCACCACGCGTCAAACAGGTGGTGAATGATAACCATGAACAGGCCACCCAGCGCGATGCTCAGGAAGAACATGAACGCCACCAGGTACGAGTGCGCAAACTGCTGCGCGCCCTCGGTCACGTAGCCGATGATGCAACCCACGGAGCCCGCCAGCACCGCCAAGAGCGGCAACTGGTTCCAAAAGCTGGTCTCAGCCTCGGCTCCGGCGTGGGCAGTTGCGGTTTCCGTGCTCATGTTTATTCAGCAGCCGGAACAGAATCCGGTTCCTTCCCGTAAATTTCCTTCAATTCCTCCGGCCCCACCAGCCGGCTATACTGCAGCGCGCGCACGTAGGCCACCACGGCCCAACGATCCGCCACGTTCAACTGCGTCTTGTACCCCTTCATCACGCCCTGCCCTTCCTTGCTGCCAAAGGCGATCGTGCGATAAAGCTGGCCGTCCGGCATTTTCAGGATGCTGGCATCGTGCAGGCTCGCCGCGCTCATGCCCACGCCCAGCGTGCTCACCACGCCCTGGCCGTCCCCGGCCCGGCCATGGCAGATGGCACAGGTGATATCGTACCGCTCACGGCCGCGAGCCAACACCGCGGCATCCACCGCGATCGGCAGTGTGACCACATAGTTCGTGCCCTTGGCATTCACCGTTCCACCAGTGTTCGCATCGTGTCCTTCAAACGGGTAAACCTCGGTTCCATCCGCCAAGACCAGTGGTTCACTGCGCGCCACTGCACCTTCCACCGGCAACTGTGAACTGCTGCCGTTGGCAAAGAACCGGTTGGGCTCCGCTGGCCGCAGCTTGGGTTGGCGGTCCATGTCCGCGAACACCTCCAGCGGCGGCTTGCGCCCCAAGTCGCCACGCAGCCCAAAGAGGCCGATCACCAGCCCCACCAGCGCCACAAACACGACTATGATGCGTCCAATCACTTCGTTATTCCTTCACCAACTCAATATGCTTCGCCCCGGCGCCTTCCAGCAATTTGCGGGTTTCGGCCTCATCATACTTGGGGTCGCCAGTTTCTATAACCACGAAAAACTTGTCGTGTGTCACCTTGGAAAAACGCCTGTTTTTCAGGAGCGGATGATGATGTCGGGGCAGCTTGTTTAAAATCAACATCCCAAACAGCGAGCCAAACGCCCCCAGCAAAATGGTCAGCTCGTAGGAAACCGGGAACGCATAAAACCCGCTGAAGAGCGGTTTGCCGCCCACGACGATATCGTAGTGGTAGGAGTTCATGAACCAGATCATCAGCATGCCGCCCGTGTAGCCGCTCAAGCCGCCGAGAAAGGTGAACCAACCCACCGGCGAATTCTTCATGCCCATTGCCTGGTCCATACCGTGGACGGGGAACGGCGTGTGCACGTCCCACTGGCTGTAGCCCGCGTCGCGCACTTGCTCGGCCGCGTGCATCGTATCCGCCGGAGTGTCAAACTGCGCCATGATGCCGTAGGTCTCGCTCATCAGTGCGCGCCTCCCTCCTTGGCACCACCGGCCGGGTCATGCGGATCAGCCTGCGGGGTCACGCCCTTCACCTCGCTGATGGCAATCAACGGCAGGTAACGGATAAACAGCAGGAACAGCGTCATGAAAAAGCCCATCGTCCCGATGTAGGTGAGGACGTCCACGATCGTCGGGCTGTAGTAGCCCCAGTTCGACGGCAGAAAATCACGATGCAATGAGGTGACCACAATGACAAACCGCTCAAACCACATGCCGATGTTGACAAAGATCGACAGGATAAACACCGCCACCATGTTGGTTCGGATTTTCTTGAACCAGAAAAACTGCGGCGTAACCACGTTGCAAATGACCATGCTCCAGTAGGCCCACCAGTAGGGGCCAAAGGCGCGGTTCTTGAAGGCATACAACTCATACGGGCTGCCGCCATACCACGCGATGAAAAACTCCATGCCATAGGCGTAGCCGACAATTGTGCCCGTCGCCAGCGTCACTTTGCACATCAACTCGATGTGGCGGACAGTGATAACGTCCTCAAGATTGTAGAGGCTGCGCAGCGGAATGAGCAGCGTAAGCACCATGCCGAAGCCGGAGAAGATGGCACCCGCCACGAAGTACGGCGGGAAGATGGTCGTGTGCCAACCCGGCAACTGCGACACGGCAAAGTCAAACGACACAATCGAGTGCACCGAGAGCACCAGCGGCGTGGAGAGGCCCGCCAGCAGCAGGTAGGCCTTTTCATAATTGCTCCAGTGGCGGTTGCTGCCCGTCCAGCCCAGCGCGAAGAAGCCGTACAACACCTGCTTCACCTTGTTGATGAACACTTGGAATGGCGCCTTGATTTTCTCCGTCTGCAGTCGGAAACGGTCGCGCATGGTCGCCAAGTCCGGGATCAGTCCCATGTACCAGAACAGCAGCGAGACGGTGAAATAGGTCGACACCGCAAACACATCCCACAACAGCGGCGAGCGGAATTGCGGCCAAATGTCGTTGGCATTGGGGATCGGCAGCGGATACCAAACGAACCAGATGCGGCCCACGTGGATGGCCGGGAAGATGCCCGCGCACATCACCGCGAAAATGGTCATGGCCTCAGCCGCGCGATTGATGGAGGTCCGCCACTTTTGCCGCAACAGGAACAGAATGGCCGAGATCAACGTGCCGGCATGGCCAATGCCGATCCACCAGACGAAGTTCACGATCGCCCAGCCCCACATCACCGGCTGATTCAGCCCCCACACGCCCACACCAGTGACGACCAGATATCCGATCATCGAGAAACACAATCCCGCCGTAAGCACGCTCACAATGAACGCGTACCACCACCACTTGGGTGTCTCGCCCTCGATGATGCCGGCGATCTTGTCGGAGATCCATCCCGGCGAACGCTTTTTCAACACCAGCGGCTCACGCTCCAATTCCTTGGGCGTCTCAACCAGATAAGAAGGTTGATGACCGGCGCTGTTACTCATTTGTGTTCGCCCTTGCCGTGGTCGTCGTGGGCTCCCTCGCCATGGCTGTGGTCATCATCGTGACCATGGTCGCCATGCGCGGCGCTCTCGTATTCACGCGCGCTGTATGGCTGGTCCATGCCCGGCACATCCAAATTGGGATTACGCACGCGCGCCAAGTAAGTCGTGTGCGGCAGAGTGTTCAGAAAGCCCAGCACACTGTAATCGCGCGGGGATTGCTTGGCTTGGGAAACCGCACTGCCCGGATCCGCCATGTTGCCAAACACAATGGCATCGGCCGAGCAGGCCTGCTGGCAGGCGGTGCGCACGCCGCCATCGGGGATGGCCGAACTCACCGCGACATCCTCGTTACCTCGAGCCACGGCATCCTTGTAATTCTGGCTGGCCTTGCGCTTGTGGGCAATCTTCGCGTCCTCAATACGCTGGACACAGTAGGTGCACTTCTCCATTACACCGCGCATGCGAACGGTCACCTCGGGATTCTTGGCCATCTTCACCAAGTCCCAGCCGGTGGGGTCATCCTTCTCGTTGCTGGCCAAGGGCCCCTTGTAGAGTGCGTTGAGCGGACGCTTATTGTAGTCAAAGAAGTTAAATCGACGTACCTTCCACGCGCAGTTGTTGGAACAGTAGCGCGTGCCGATGCAGCGGTTGTAAACCATCGCGTTGATGCCCTCGTCGTCGTGCACCGTGGCGTTCACCGGGCAAACGCTTTCGCAAGGTGCCGACTCGCAGTGCTGACAAAGCATTGGTTGGTTGACCACTTGCGGATCGTCGATCCAGCCTTCCTGCTCCTGCTCATCATCGCCCGCCGTGTCGCCCTCGGTGGGCTTGTGGTTGAAGCCGGTGTAGTAGCGGTCGATGCGCAGCCAGTGCATCTCGCGGCCGCGCTCCACTTGGTCGCGCCCGACAATGGGAATGTTGTTCTCGCTTTGACAGGCGATCACGCAGGCGCTACAGCCCACGCAGGAATTCAGGTCGATGGACATACCCCACTGGATCTTCGCGTTCTTGAGCGAAGGCCGCTCCTTGTAGGGATGATTGTAAATCTCGTAGGGTTTGCCGGTCTCGGGATTGATCGTGTGGCTCGCGTGCCCGGGCGAGTCTAGTCCCACTTCGCCAGCGAATCCCGGGTTCTTCCTGAAACCATGCTCGCCATCCAAGTTGGCCTCGCGAACGATCGCGCGGCCTTCCATCGACCAGTGATCCTGCGTGCAGGCAAAATTGTATCCACTGCCGGCCTTCTTGACCGTGGCGCCCGTGGCAAACCCGGCCACCCCCGGACGAATCGCATAGGCATTGAAGCCAATCGGCTTGCCATCGAAAACAGCCACACGGCCGCCAAATTTGTCCTTGTCGCGGCCGTATCCCAGCGCGAGCGCCAAGGTTCCATCCGCTTGGCCGGGCTGAATCCAAACATGGCCATCCACCGAGCGCCCTTCCAGTGTGATGGTCACCCTGTCGCCATTGGCGAGCCTCTGATCCTCCGCCGTACGGCGGCTGACGAGCACCGCATTGTCCCAAGTGATCTTCGTGATCGGATCAGGCAATTCCTGCAGCCAGCCGTTGTTGGCAAACCGCCCGTCATCCACGCTGTAATCGCGCGCGAAAACCACCTCCAACCCCTCGGCCGGCTTGGCGGCCGAGCCGGCTGCAGACTGCGTTACGGAGCCAACCGCCACCGTCTCCTTTTCGTCGGCATCAAATCCATCATGCAGATATTTCAGCCAATCGTCCCCGGATTTTCCGGTTGTTTCCTGCACGATCTCATGGGCACTTTTGCTCTCGCCCGCCAGTTTGGCCAGCAATTGAAGCTCTGAAATCCCATCGAACAACGGGCGGATCAACGGCTGTACAGACAATGTGTTTCCGCTGCTTGTTTTCGCGTCGCCCCACTCCTCCAAGTAATGTGTCTGGGCGAGGAACAGATCCGCGCCCTGCGCCGATTCGTCACGATAATAACCTAGCCGAACCACCTTCTTGCCCTTGATCAACTTGGCCCAGTCAATCTCCGCCGGGGCATTGTACGCGGGGTTGCCACCCGCCACTACCAGCACGTCAAAGCTCGCCTTCGCAAGGTCCGCAATCGAGCCCGCCGTGGACTCCTCCGCCGGCAAAAAATCCACCGCCTTGCCAACTGCGCCGATCTTCTCGTTGATCGCGTGCGCGAGCACATGTACCTCCACCGGCTGTCCGTGCCCGACCAAAACCACCCCGCCATCCCTCAAATCCGCGGCGCAGGCATTCAACCAGTCGGCATTCTCAGTATCCTTATCCAGTTTTCCGTCGGCACTTCCAAGCAGGTTCAGGATCGTCCTCGCAATTGCCTGCACACCGCTAGCCTTCACGCGCAGGCGATGATCCGCGCTGCCACCCGTCGGCGTCATTCGCGGTTCGGCCACGTACAGGCGCGACATGCTGCCATTCCTCAGCTTCCGGCCACGGGCAAAATCACGAAGGTGAATGTGGGAATCCGCCTCGCTGCCTATGAAATCGCAATCCAAGGACAGGATGGTCGCCGCCTTGTCCAAGTGGTACCGCGGCTTCACATTTTGCCCAAAGGCCTTCTCAGCGCCCCGACGAAGGATGTCGTCATCAATCGGCTCGTAAGAATAAACCGGAATACCTTTTTCACCCAAATTCGCCGCCATCCGCGCGCAGGAAGGCGAGGTCCCTTGGCCTGTCAATATGGCAACCTTATTATTGCCCTTAACCAATTCCTCCAGCAGCTCCAGTGCTTCCTCACTGGAAAGCTGCTTGCCATCCGCCGCTGAGTGGCTGCGGGCGCGGTCCGGGTCATACAAGTCGAGGATGCTGGCCTGAGTCTGGCCGTCGGTGCCGGCGAATTTCTGACCGTCAATCTCCTCGTAAAAACGCTCATTTCCCTCGATTTTCGTAGGCCGCCCCTCGTGCGACTTTACAACAATCGGCACGGCACCCGTGCGTGTGGGGCGAGCCGTGGCGAAGTACTGCGCTACACCGTGGACATACCCCTCCGGCTGCTCGCCGAAGGCCATGATCACTTCCTCAGGCCGACGGCAGCCCACGCCCAGCAGGCCCATGCCCGCCAGCCCCATCGAGGCCCCCATCAGCTTGATAAATTTGCGCCTCGAAAAATCCTCATTCCAATCCGCGGCACCCTCGGGGAACTCATTTCCCCAAGCCGAGGGAACTTTCTGCCCGCGCACCTCATCCGTGACGCCGGAGTCCTTCACTCCATTTTTCACCGGTGATTTCATCGATGACATGCCGTGCAACTCTCGCGCGCCTTCACGTCGAGCTTCTCCATCAGTTTTTTCCCATCCGTTGCCCCCACGAAATCATTGCCCCCATGCCAATCGAGATCCGTCACCTTGCCCAGCGGCCGAATGTTGTCATGCGCATTGCGGTGGCAATCCAAGCAAAAGGCCATGCTCAACGACTTGGCGTGGCGCACCTCATCCATCTCATCCACTCGTCCGTGGCATTTCACACAACTGATTCCCCGCGTCACGTGTACCGAGTGGTCAAAGTAGACGTAGTCCGGCGTCTTGTGAATCTGCACCCATGGCACGGGCTGCCGGTCATTTTCCCCGTTTCCGTTTTTGTCCTCTTCCTTGTCCAGCTTGCCGTCGCGGTTGGTATCCTCGCCAAAATAGCTGACACGGATTGGTTCCAGCCTCGGGTCATCCTTGAGCACCGAATCGTGGCAGTTCATGCAGGTGGAAGCAGTCGGCAAATTGGAGAACCACGACTCCTCCACCTTGTCATGGCAATACCGGCAGTCCAACCCCAACTCCCCCGCGTGGACCTTGTGCGAAAAAGAAACCGGCTGCACCGGCTGATACCCCACGCGCGTGTATTTGGGCGTGAAATAATAAGATACGCCCGTGACCGCGCCACCACCCAGCAGCAAGCCACCCACGAGCACCAACAGCGGAAGCCGATTGGTCCATTTAGGAAAGACGTTCGACATCTAAAACAGCAAACCCGCCGCATCTTACCCATGGCGAAAAACCATGCAAGCGAATTTGTGATTTTTTTCACAATCTCCGTTTGAGGTCGGATTTCACGGGATAGCGTGCTTGGAAAGTTGCGTCCTTGCAGGCAAAAAGAAAATGGAGGCGAGGGCCGGAATCGAACCGGCGATGGAGCTTTTGCAGAGCTCTGCCTTACCACTTGGCGACCCCGCCTTGGGAGGGCCAACCCTAGACATCTCCCGGCCGGTTAGTCAATCCTGTTGCGAGGGGCCGCCCAAACGTTTTCGTTGCCGCCAAAGCGCGCGGGGTTTCAGGATGCCACTGGGAGTGATGATGCCGCTGATCAATTCCGGCGGTGTCACGTCAAACGCCGGGTTGCGCGCGCCGCTGCCGGGGTTCGCCGTGCAGACTGGCCCGCGGGGGCCGTTAGCAGTCAAGACCTCTTCCGGCTCGCGTTCCTCGATGGGAATCTTCGCGCCGCTGGTCATCTGCCAATCCAGCGTGGACAAGGGAATGGCGACATAAAGTGGAATCCGATGACGCCGAGCCAAAACCGCATGGGTGTAGGTACCGATCTTGTTGGCCACCTCGCCCGTGCGGCCCAACACCCGGTCGCCGCCAGTAATCACCAGGTCAATTTCACCCCGCTGCATCAAGTGTCCCGCCGCGCTGTCGGCAATAATCTCGTGCGAAATGCCCTCGCGCGCCATTTCCCACGCCGTCAGCGCCGCGCCTTGTCCGCGTGGCCTTGTCTCGCTGCAAAAAACATGGAACGGAACGCCCTGCACATGCGCCGCGTAAAGTGGCGCGGTGGCGGAGCCAATGTCCACAAACGCCAGCGCACCCGCGTTGCAGTGGGTCAGCACGCGCAGGCCGGGACGGATGAGCGGCGCGCCTGCCTCACCAATGGCCCGGCAATGAGCAACATCCTCTTCGGCAAACTGTTCGGCGGCCTCTAGCGCAAGTTGTTGCCGCCCCGCCACGGTGCGGGCACCGGCCATTGCAGCGCGCACGGTGTTCATGGCATTGACCGGGTCCACGGCGGTAGGGCGGACATCACGAAGCGTTTTGTAGACCCGATCTGCATGGCGGCGGAGTTCGCCCAAGCGAGTGCCCTTGAATGCACGAACACCCTGAGCCAGCCCATAAGCCGCCGCAGCCCCAATGGCACCGGCACCACGTACGGTCATGTTGGCAATGGCGGTGGCGGTCTCCTGAAAGGTTCGGGCCCGGCGCAGGGTAAGCCGATGGGGTAGTCTGCGCTGATCGATGAGTACGACGGCGTTGCGCGCGGATTCAAACGCGACCGTGCGCAGCCGGCTCATGCCAGATCCTGTTCCAGCCTAAGCATCTCGGCCATGATCTCCGAGAAGAGTGGGTGTTGGCGGAGGTTTTCCAGATCCGGATCCTCGCGCACCCACTTGAAATCCTGATAGCCGCGACCCAGCGCCTTGTGCAGCGACCGCGCCGCACGCCGGTATTGGCGGGTCAACGAATAGCTGCAGGCAAGGTTGTAGTGGACCAACGGATCGTTGGGGCAAAGCCGCGCCAAACGCCGGTCGACGGACAGTCCTTCGCGATAGCGGCCGCGCTGGGTATAATCGTCCCCCAACAGTTGCAACGCCTCAACGTAGTTGCGGTCCCGTTGGACGACGCCCTCAAGAAAATCGATCTCGATGTCCAAGTCACGCGTCTCTTGGCGGGTCAGTTTCTTTTGGGGCGGTTTCTGCGTTGCCATGGCCGCGGACAGGATTGTCATCCCTTGCCTCGCCGTCAAGCCGCCCCTCTTCACAGGCGATATTAAAGGGCGGACAACATTTTCTTGATCTCGCGCAGGCGCGCCTTGGCGGTGTTTTTCTCCAGCCTCGGGAAACGGCCACCGAGCGTGATGTAATCCCCGTTGCGCATCAGCTTGAGCGCGTCGTTCTCGGTTTCGATGTGCGTCACCAGCTTGGCGGCTGCGCTGAGCTTTAACTCGGTCACCAGCAGGAGTAGCTCAACCGCCAAGGACGGCTTACCAAAGCGATCGCGCAGTTCCCCTTTCAACTCGTCCAGCGCCGACTGCGTGGTAGCCTGTGCTAGGCGGCGGTAGAGGTCAATGCGTTGGCGGGAATCGCTGATGTAATCCAACGGCAGGTAAGCGGGTGCCACGGGACAGGTATTCTTTTCCACGACTGTTTCCGGAACCGTTTCCTCATACCACTCCCAAGAATCCTCATCGCGCGGCACAGACACCTCTGCACGGGGCTGCCGGCGCGGACGTTGGCGAGGCTTCTCCTCCAACTCCACCTGACCGGGACTCATGGCCAGAAAATCCAACCGCACCTCCACCTCAACTCGCGGCTTCACCTTCTCCCCCTTCAAGGCCGCGACACTTTGCTTCAACAACTGACAGTACAGCTCAAAGCCCACGGCCGTAATGTGGCCGCTTTGCTCGGAGCCCAGTAGGTTGCCGGCACCACGAATCTCTAGGTCTCGCATGGCAATCTTGAAGCCACTGCCCAAGCTGGAATACTGCTTAATGGCACTGATCCGCTTGCGGGCATCAGCCAACAACGCCGCGTGGCGGGGCAACAGGACATAGGCGTAGGCTTGGTGCTTATAACGACCCACACGGCCGCGCAACTGGTAAAGGTCGCTGAGGCCAAACCGGTCGGCGCGGTCAATGATGATAGTATTGGCATTGGGAATATCGATACCGCTCTCAATGATAGTGGTGGACAACAGTACATCGGCCTCGCCATTGACGAACGCGGTCATCACCTCCTCCAGCTCGTCGCTCTTCATCTGGCCGTGTCCCACTAGAATACGCGCATCGGGCACAATGGCTGCCAGCTTCTTTTCCACCGTGTGAATTGTACCCACGCGGTTATGCAGGAAAAACACTTGCCCACCGCGGCGCAGCTCGCGGGTGATGGCGCGCTGGATCAGCCGTTCATCATATTGCGCCACGATGGTCTCCACCGGCAGCCGGTCCTGCGGCGGAGTCTCAATCGTGCTCATGTCGCGCGCGCCCGTGAGCGCCAAATAAAGCGTGCGGGGAATGGGCGTAGCCGAGAGAGTCAACACATCCACCGTGCGGCGCAGTTGTTTAAAGCGTTCCTTGTGCAGCACGCCAAAACGCTGTTCCTCATCGATCACCACCAGTCCCAAATCCTTGAACATCACGTCCGGTTGCACAAGGCGATGGGTGCCGATAACGATGTCCACCGCGCCCGTCCCCAAGTCGCGTACCACCTGTTGTTGCTGTTTGCGACCGCGAAAGCGCGAGAGCAATTCCACCCGCACGGGATAATCCGCCATTCGCTCCACGAAGGTATTGTAATGTTGCTGCGCCAAAACGGTCGTGGGCACCAACACGGCCACCTGTTTGCCGCCCATCACCGCCTTGAAGGCCGCGCGCACCGCCACCTCTGTTTTGCCGAACCCCACGTCGCCGCACACGAGCCGGTCCATGGGCCGTTCCGACTCCATGTCCGTCTTGGTCGCCGTAATGGTCACATCCTGATCCGGCGTTTCCTCATACAGGAAAGCCGCCTCAAACTCCCGCTGCCACGTGGTGTCGACCCCAAAGGCATGGCCCTCCTGAGATTCGCGCTCGGCCTGAATGGCCAGCATCTCCGCCGCAAGGTCGCGCACGGCCCGTTCCGCCTTGGCCTTGGTTTTCTCCCAGCGCTTGCCACCCAGCGTGTTCAAGCTTGGCGACGCCTTGCCCGCGCCCACGTACTTGCTTACCAAGTGCGCCTCGCTGACAGGCACGTACAGCTTGGGCGGAGGGTTGTCGGGATCGCCCGCCGCATACTCAATGACGATGCATTCCTCGCCCTGCCCCTCCGCCGCGCCACGCGCCGCCAGCGGCATGACCTGCAATCCCAGATAACGCCCAATGCCGTGCTGCACATGAACCACGTAGTCCCCTTCCTCCAGTTCCGTGAAGTCGATGTCGAACGCCGACTTCATCGCGTGCGCGTGTCGGCTCTTTAATCGCCGCGGCCGCTGCACTTTGTAGCGCGCAAAAATCTCCGCATCCGTCACCACCACCAATCGCGCCGCCTCAAACAAGAATCCTCGCCCTATCGTCCCGATGTCCGCCCGCAACTGTTCCGGCATCTCCCCCAGACCATACTCCCCCCAGACTTCCAGAAACCGCTGCCGCTCGCCATCGTTGTTGCAAAGCACACAAACCTCGTGGCCCTGCCGTGCCCAGCGGTGTAACTGCGCGAAAAATTCCTGCCGCTGCGCCTCCATCAACTGGTGATCCGGCAGCCGCGTGGTCACCGGGCGAAACGCCTCCAAGCTGAGAATCTCAAGGTCACTCTCACCGTCATCCAGTTCCCCCAGCTCCAGTTGCGCGCAGCCCTTCGACTCCATCTCCTCGCGCAGCGCATCCCACTCCACATGGTATGGATCGCCCGGCGGCAAATGGTTCACCAATTCCGCGGCCGCGTCCTCCACGGCGTCGATATCCGCAAACAGGAAAGTCGTTTCCACCGGGAGATAATCCAGCAGTGACGCCCCCACCTCGCCCGACTGCATTAAAAGCCCCACCTCGCCTCCCGGCGACACCACAGCCTCCCGAATTGATTCCCTCGATACCTGAGTCAGTGGATTAAACTCCCGCAACGATTCCAGTTCATCCCCAAAAAATTCACACCGGACCGGCCAAGGCGAAGTGAACGGAAAGAAATCCACAATCCCGCCGCGCAACGCAATCTCTCCGCGACGCGTCACCTGCGCCTCCGGCTCATACCCCTGCTCCTCCAGCCACTCGATCAAGTCCAGCGGCTCCAGCTGATCCCCCACCCGCAGCCGTCTGGTGCGCCGGCGCAGCGACTCAGACGCCAGCGTCCGCTGCATCAATGAGGACACCGACACCGTCAAGACCGGTGCCGCGCCCTTCTTTAAATCCACCAGCGCCACCAATGCCTCCAAGCGTTCGCTGATCACGTCCACATGCGGCAAGCGCCCCTCATGCGGAAAAACCTCCCAGCCCGGAAAAAACAATGGCCGCTCCTCCAGTCCCAGCCATGTTTCCAGATCCTGCTGCGCCGCCTCCTGTTCCTTCAAACCCGAGGTGACAAACACCACCGGCCGCCCTGGCAAACATCGCCGCAACGCCGCCGCCAGAAACCCCCTCGCTCCCGAATCCACACCGCCACAAGACACGACACCGCCCCCCTCACACCGTTGGGCCAGCCCCTGCACGACTGAGGTTTGCGCCGCTGCCTTAAGAATGTTCGTCCTATGCTCCAAGGGAATGGGGAGCGGCTGGCAAGCTGCCCCGGCCGCCACCTCCCGTCAAGCAGCCGTTCCCTCCAACACTTTCGACTGACAAGTCCAACGCCTTCGTGTTCAATCCGCGCGATGCAAAACCCCATCATTGTCGCACTTGATGTTTCCACGGCCGAGGAGGCGCTGGCGCTGGCGCGCGAACTGGCCGATACCGTGGGGGCATTCAAGGTGGGGAAGGAGCTTTTTGTCAGCGCGGGACCCGACATTGTGCGAGCCATTCGCGACACCGGCGGAGCGGTTTTTCTAGACCTGAAATTTCATGACATCCCGAACACGGTCGCCAAGGCCGTGGCGGCGGCGGCCCGGCTGGATGTGCAGATGTTGACCCTCCACACCAGCGGCGGGCGCGACATGATGGCAGCAGCAGCAGCAGCGGCGCAGGAGGCAGACCGCCCGCCACTTGTCCTCGGCGTCACCGTATTGACCAGCATGGACGGCAATGACCTTGACGAAATCGGCCTGTCCGTGAAACCCGCCGCCCAAGTCGAACGGCTGGCCCTGTTGGCCCACAGCGCCGGCCTTCGAGGCCTTGTCTGTTCCCCGCTTGAAATTACGACCATCCGCCAAGCGCTTCCCCGGGAAATGCAGCTGGTCACTCCCGGCATCCGACCCGCCGGCAGCGATGCCGGCGATCAAAAGCGCACCCTGACTCCAGCCGAAGCCATCAGGGCCGGTGCCAATTGGCTCGTCATTGGCCGTCCCATCACTGGCGCTGGGAATCCCCGACAAGCCGCCGAGAACATCCTCCAGTCACTCTCTGACTAGGCAGGTTCCGATTCACCAAACCTGGACGGAATCCGCCTTGAAGATTTCCTCAAGCATCGCGTCGTAGTCTGTTCCCGGCCCAGCTTCGTGCAGCGCCAACTCCACCACCTCTTTCTCTTCGCCGGCCGCCTGGCTGTCGATAACCATTCGGGCTAGGGGATCGCTGGGACGGGTGATGATGTGCAAGGTGCGGCGCATTTTAAAATCGCATCAGGTAATCCGCCCCGGCGGCCAGCTCCGCCAGCCGGGAATCCTTGAGGTTGCGCTGCATCAGCGTCTCGGCATCGATGACCTGCATGGTCTCTTCGCTGGCTTGCACATAAACCTCCCCGCCCGATTCACGAACCATGCCGATGAATTGCCTGAACATTCGGCCGCCTTTCAGCCCTTCGGCATTCGCCGAGTAGGCCCACGAGGCCGCATGGCGCAACACCACGCTCACTTGGACCTGTTCCCACACGCCAATGCCACCGGCCACGCGCAACGCCTCCGCCGGGCGCGGGCTCGTGCGGGGATCACTGTCGATCAGGATCAACAGGCGCGGCTTTCGGTTTTTAACTTCGGGTTCGGCCATGGCTTTAATTGAAACTCACAAAACGGTCCGTCGCCGCCGTCAGATCGCTCAACATCGTCAGGCCGCCATAGATGGCCAGTTCATCCGGCGGCATCTTGCGACGGCGGCGCGCAAACTCGCAGCCGAACAGTCGCAGCCCTGAGCCGCGCATGGACTGCAATCGAGCATCGGCAATTCCCAGCACCGCGTCATCGAGGCAATACAGGTAGACCTCCATTCCGGACCGCATCGCAGCTTCCGCCAATCGCACGCCGTGCTCGAAGTTGGGATGCCTAGGCCCCACGGAGACCAACACCCCCAGTTTGCGCTTCGGCCCGGTCTCCTGCACTGCAGAGGGCGCGGACGCGGCTACAGGTTCTGGAACAGCGGCGACTGTAGGCACAGTCTCCCCCGTCGGAGGCGGTTCCGGCATCTGAACGGGAATGGGGGATGTTTGAACCTCCAATCCCCCGGGGCTTTCCAAGCAGCCGGCAGTTGTGCAGCCCCCATGCCCCAGCCAGCACCGTTTGTGATGCGACACGCCGCACGCCGGGCAAGTCTTCTGCTCATCCGGTTGGATTGGGGTTTGGCAGACTGGACAGGGGGTTTCCACAAAAAAGCCGGGGCGACGACACGCTAAGCGGCGCGTCCTGCCCTGTCAAACCGCCGGCCGCTCAGTTGACCTCATCGGCGACCTCCCACAACGGCTGCAGGTCCGGGTCGGTACAGGCCATTTTCTTGATGCGCTTGGTGTCGCCCACCTCCAGCGCGCGCTCCAGCCATTCGCGTGCTTCGCGCAGATCACCAGCCTGACACTTGTAACAGGCGAGGTTGTAGGGAATGGCCTCGTCGTTGGGAAACCGCTTGAGCATCGGCGAGAGAAGATCGAACGCCTCCTTGTAGCGGTTGAGATAAAACAGCGCGTTGCAGTGGTTGATCCAGCCCTGAGGCAGTTCGGGATTGGCCTCGATCATCGCCCGGCCAATCTTCAGGCAGATTTCCCAGTCACGCCGTCGGTTGTGGACGTGCCACCGGACCTGCATGACGTCAAAGTGTCCGCGGACCCTCTCGGAAATGCGCTCCAGCTCCACCAATGCCTCGCTGCAATCCCCCAGCTCCATCCACCCCTCGGCGGCGGAAAGGTAATGCGTATCAGGCGGCTCCAAAAAATTTTGCTTTGTCATGCCATCTAAAAACAGCGCCACACGGATCCCCGTGTGGGTTGATTCATGGCGCCCTCCTTGCAAACTCGCGACTCGGTCGCGGAGCGTGTTAAGTAACAGCGAACCCCATCCCGGCCAAGCTTAGGTTGTTCACAGCAGGGAAGCTCGCACCTCGCACAATCGCAGCAACTCGGCTTCGTCGATCACCGCCACGCCCAGCTTGCCCGCCTTTTCCAGCTTGCTGCCCGCCGCCTCGCCCGCCACCACATAGTCTGTCTTCTTGCTCACGCTACCCGCCACCTTGCCACCCGCCGCCTCAATATGCGCCGCCGCCTCATGCCTTTTCAGCGTCGGCAGCGTGCCTGTCAACACCAAGGTCTTGCCCTCCAGCGGCCCCGCAGCCGCCTCGGACCGGTAGAGCGATGACTCCAAGTTCAATCCCACCTTGCGCAGTCGCTGCACCAGCGCGCGGTTGTCCGGCTCACTGAACCAGCCGTGCACACTCCGCGCAATCACCTCCCCCACATCGTCAATCGCCACCAGTTCCCTCTCGCTGGCATCCATTAATTCGTCCATTGTTTTGAACCTGCGGCACAGTGCCTTCGCCACTCCCGCGCCCACGTGCAGAATGCCCAATCCAAATACCAGTCGCCAAAGATCCCGATCCTTGCTTGCCTCCAGACCGTCGATGAAATTCTGCGCCGACTTCTCCGCCATCCGCTCCAGCCCCGCCACCTCGGCAACGGAAAGTTTGTATAGTTCCCCCACATCCAGCGCCAGACCATGCTCCACCAGTTGCCGCACCAACACCTCACCGCCCCCTTCCACATCCATCGCCCCCCGCGCACACCAATGCTCCAATCGGCCGCGAACCTGCGCCGGGCAATCCGGATTGGGGCAGCGCCACACCACTTCGCCCTCATCCTTTGTCGCCTGCGAACCGCACTCCGGGCAGACTTTCGGCAATACGAAAGGCTCCGTGTCCTTGGGGCGTCTTCCCGCCACCACCCGAACCACCGCAGGGATAATCTCGCCGGCTTTCTCAATCACCACGGTATCCCCCACGCGAATGTCCTTGCGGGTCAACTCCTCCTCGTTGTGCAGGGTTGCGCGCGCCACCGTTGAGCCCGCCACGAGCACCGGCTCCAGTTCCGCCACTGGCGTCAGCGCACCCGTTCGACCCACCTGAATGGTGATGTCCTTGAGCACCGTCTCCGCCTGTTCTGCCGCGTACTTGTAGGCGATCGCCCACCGCGGTGCCTTGGCCGTGGCGCCACACTGCTCTCGCAAGGCCATCGGGTTCAGCTTGATGACCGCGCCGTCCGTCTCGCAATCCATGTCGTGGCGCGCGGTGTCCAGTTCGTTAATCGACGCCACCAAGTCATCCAGCGTGCACCCTGTCCAAATCATTTCCGTCGTGGGAAAACCCAGCTCATCCAGCCAATCCAATACCTCCACCTGCGTTCCTGGCACTTCCGCATCCGCGCTCACCTCGCCCAGTCCATACAGGAAAACCCCCAGTGGTCGTCCCGCCACCACTCTGGGGTCGAGCATCTTCAGCGACCCCGCCGCCGCGTTGCGCGGATTGGCGAATGGCTCCTCGCCCTCGGCCTTGCGTTTCTCATTCAACGCCGCGAAGCCCGTCCGGCTCATGAACACCTCGCCGCGGACCTCCAGAATTTTTGGCACTGATACACCCTCGTGGAAGCGCGTAGACGCGGGGCTGGTTTCCCCTGCGCGCCTGCGCGCCTCCACCAAGGCATTTGATTCCCCCAGCCGCAATGGCAGACTGCGAATCGTCTTCAAGTTCCCCGTGATGTCATCGCCCGTCACGCCATCCCCGCGCGTGGCTCCCACCGCCAGCACGCCATCCTCATACCGCAAGCTCACGGCCAACCCGTCGATCTTCGGCTCGATGGTCCAGTCCAGTTCCGCCTCGGGCAGAAGCTTTTCCACCCGCTGCAAAAAATCCGCCAACTCCTCAAACGAATAAGTGTTGTCCAGACTCATCATCGGCACCATATGCCGATGCTCAGGAAATTCACTCACCGGCTGCCCCCCCACGCGCTGACTAGGCGAATCCGCCACGACCAGTCTGGGATGCTCCTTTTCCAAGTCCAACAACTCGCGATACAGCCGGTCATACTCTGCATCCCCAATCACCGGATCCGCCAAGACATAGTACGCATGGTCATGACGACGAATAATCTCCGCCAGTTTGGCGTGCCGTTTTTTGGCTTCGGTGACGGTCATTGTCGCGGCCGAAAATTCCCGGGCACAAAATCCTCCGCATGATAAGAGCTGCGCACAAGCGGCCCGCTCGCCACATGCGTAAATCCCATTGCCTCCGCCGTCTCCCGATGCTCCGCAAATTGGTCAGGGTGAATGAACTCCGCCACCTCCAAGTGATTTCGCGTCGGCTGCAAATATTGGCCCAATGTTAAAACATCACAACCCACCGCCCGCAAATCCGCCATCGCCTCATGCAATTCCGATTCCGTCTCTCCCAGTCCAAGCATCAACCCGGACTTTGTGTAAATCCCGGGCGCGAGCGCCTTGGCTTTTTTCAGGACGGAGAGTGACCTGTCATAAGTCGCCACCGAACGCACCTCCGGCGTCAACCGCCTCACGGTTTCCAAGTTGTGGTTGAAGATTTCCGGACGCACCGAAAGCACCAGATCCAGCGCCTCGTCCTTATCCAGAAAATCCGGCGTCAAAACCTCGATGACCAATCCGGGGTTCACCTGCCGCACCCGGTCGATCACTCTCTTGAAATGCCCTGCGCCGCCGTCCGCCAAGTCATCCCTTGCCACCGCCGTGATGACCACATGCCGCAACTTCATGCGCCGCGCCGCCTCGGCCACCCTTTCCGGCTCATCTGCCTCCAGCTCCAGCGGACGACGCGTGTCCACCGCGCAAAAACCGCACGCCCGAGTGCAACGATCCCCCGCAATCATGAACGTCGCCGTCCCCTGACTCCAGCACTCCCAGTGGTTCGGGCATCGGGCGCTTTCGCAAACTGTGTGCAGGTTTAAATCATCAATCAGATTGCGCGTCGCGAAATACGCGCTCGCCGTGGGCAATTGTACCCGAAACCACTCCGGCAACCGCGGACGTTTGCGCGCTGGATCCGCAATAGCACTCATTTTCCCCTCCCAAGACCTTCCCAAAACACCACCAGCTCGCGTGCCCCAAAATCCGCCAGCACCTGTCCATCCACCTCAATCACCGGCGCCAATGTCTGACCCGAGATGCGTTCCATTTCCTCAAACGCCTCCGGATTCTCCATCACGTCCACCGTCTCAAACTCAATCCCCTGGCTCTTCAGCCAATGCTCCGCCTGCCGACACCATCCGCACACCGGCTTCACATACAACTTCACCTTCTCCGGTTGATACATCAATCGTCCTCCGTCAACACCGTGTCCTCGTGCTCATACCCCGGCGCGCAACAACAAAGCAACCGCAACGTCTCGCCGCCAGTATTCCACAGCTTGTGACGCACGCCCGGCGGGATCGCAATCGCATCTCCAACACCCACCGCCCGCTCCTCCCCATCAATCCGCATTCGCCCCTCCCCGTGCGTGATGTAATAAATCTCCTCCGCCTGCGGATGATAATGTTCCGTCGTTGCGCCTCCCGCTGGAATCCGTGCCTCTGCCAAGCTTTGGTTGACAATGGCCGAGTTGCGATGAGCCATCAACTCCCGGATTTCCGAACCATCCTTCGTCACAAACGCCGGTGCCTCGCTTAAATTAACCACTTCCATCGCCGCGCCCACTGTTGTGGTTTTTGGGTCCCATGGCAAACGGAGTTTTGGTCATGGACACCTTGCAACAGCCCGCTTGACATTCGGCCAAGCGGCGCGACCATCAGCCTTACCCATGACCATGAAGACTTTGGCAATGATGATTCTGTGCGCCTCCGCCGTATTGGCGGGTGAAGCGGTGAAACCATTCAACGGCAAATCCCTCGACGGCTGGAAACAGAAAGGGCCAAAGGATCGAAGCTCCCTGACTGTGGGCACGGCCAAGCTGGACCCCAAGAATCCACGAAACTTTGTGGTGGCAAAGGGCGGAAACGAGTTGATTAACGCCAAGTCTGGGGGATTGGATTTCTACACGGAGGCCGTGTTTGGCGATGCCATCATTGAAGTGGAACTGATGGTGCCCAAGGGTTCCAACAGCGGCATTTACGTGATGGGCGAATATGAAATCCAAGTGCTGGACAGCTTTGGGCGCACGAAACTGGGCGGCGGCGATATGGGGGCAATCTATGGTGCTGCGCCTCCGCGCGTGAACGCCTGCAAAAAACCGGGCGAATGGCAGAAATATGAGATCCATTTCCGCGCACCCCGGTTCGAGGATGGGCAGAAGATGGCCAACGCAAAATTCCTGAAGGTGATCCTGAACGGCCAATTACTGCACGAGAATGTGGAGATGAAGAAGGCAACCCCCGGAGGCGTGGACGGCAAGGAGAAGGCAAAGGGTCCGTTAATGTTCCAAGGCAACCACGGGCCCGTGGCCTACCGCAACATTGTGGTTCGACCACTGAAATAATCAGGAGGCATCACCCGCCTGACCCCGCCAAGGCGCCAAGCCCACAACCACCCCGGCCACCACGAGGCCCACCGCCAGCCCAAACGTCCCCGTCACAGGCTCGTCCAGACATTGCCACGCCCAGAACATCGTGAAGATGGGGATGAGGTTGTTGAACAGAAGCGCGCGGCTCACCGGCCAATGGCGAAGGACATTGTTCCAAATTCCAAGTCCCACGATCGTCCCCGCGAAAATGCTGAACCCCTGCCACCCCAGCAGGCGTGCCTCCAGCACCGGCGGCGTGCGCGCCACTTCCCATGCCACAAACGGCAACAGTAATAATCCCGCCCGCCATGCCGTCTGCGCCGTGTATAGCATCCCACCGATGCTTCCGGAGATCGCCCTCGATTCCCGGCTGTAAAGCGTCCAAGACCAGCTTGCCACGAACGCAATTACATCCCCACGCCACGCCCCATCCGCCGCCCCCGCCGCCAGCTTCGGCCAAAACAAAACCACAATCCCACCCAGTGCCAAAAACGCGGCGCAATATTTGCGAAGGCTTTCCCGATCCAATCGTGGCCCTTCCTCCAGTAACAAGCCCCAAACCGGCGAAGCCGCCAAGTACAATGATGCATGCGAAACCGGCGTGAACGTGACCGCCCACGAAAACCCCGCCGCCCAGCCAATGAACAACGGCGCGCCCCGCCACCACAACCGTTGGCCCACATCCCCCGGCACCGGACGCCATTTCCCCAGCCACCCGGTCCAGCGCAACAACCCCAGCAACAAAAGCCCCGCCAGAATCATCCGCGTGCCCGTCGTCCAAAGCACCGGCCAATCCCGTACAATGTAGCCAATGGCCGTGTTGTTTGCCCCCCACACCACCGTAGCCAGCACTAGGCTGGCGGCGATTAATAAATCCCGGCGACGATCACCCACACCGCAAATTGGCCAGCACGGACTCGCTTCGCAAGCCAATCCGGACTATAATGTCCCCATGAAACATACGCCCGGATTCCTGGCCCTCGTGGAAACCGCCAAGTCACGCGTGCAGGAAATCTCCATCGACGATGCCCGCGCACGCCTGGAGGAAAACCCCGCCGCGATCCTGCTCGACGTCCGCGAGGAAAGCGAATGGACCAAGGCCCACGCCAAGGGTGCCCAGTACCTGGGCAAGGGCGTCCTCGAGCGCGACATCGAGACCCGCTTCCCCGACAAGGACACGGAGATTATCATGTACTGCGGCGGCGGCTTCCGCAGTGCCCTCACCTGCGACGCCGCCCAAGCCATGGGCTACACCAACGTCCACTCCCTCCAGAACGGCTACCGCGGCCTCATCGTCGCCGAGTGGCCGATGGAAAGCTAGGCCGCCCGCGCCCTCTTTTCCTTTCCTTTAATCGTGACTTCCAGCAATCCCCTGCCGCAATCTCCACGCGTGAAATATTGGCTGGTTAAACAGGAACCCGAAAAATATCCGTGGTCCCAATTCGTAAAGGATCGCGGCACCTACTGGGACGGCGTCCGCAACTATCAGGCACGCAACAACCTCCGCGCCATGGCCAAGGAAGACCTCGTCCTCTACTACCACAGCGTCAGCGAAAAGGCCGTGGTGGGCGTGGCAAAAGTCACCCGCGTAGCCTACCCCGATCCCACCGCGAAAGAAGGCGACTGGTCCGTTGTTGATTTAAAACCCGTCCAATCCATGACCACCCCCGTGACCCTCGACGCCATCAAGACCGACAAAGCACTTGCCGACATTTCCCTGATCCGCCAATCCCGCCTCTCCGTCATGCCCCTTGCCGCCGCCCATTTCCGGCGCATTCTCAAGCTCGGCCAGACGAGCCTTTGACTTGGCATCACGCCACCGATAAACTGAACCCGATGTCCACGGCGATTCCAGAGGCCGCCAAGCCCCCCGCGGATTGGGAGGCCATCAGCCAGCCCCTTCAGCCCTTCCTTGGCGAAGTCAACAGCGCCTTGCGCGCGGAAGTAAACGCCTTCGATCCCGCCATCGGCAACTTCGTCCAGTACGCCCTCTCCAACTCCGGCAAGCAACTCCGACCCATGCTGGTCGGTCTGGGCGCGGGCGGCGCTGAGGCCACCCAGCCCGAGCACGTCACCGGCGCTGTCATTATCGAGATGGTCCATCTAGCCACCCTTGTCCACGATGACGTGATGGACGAAGCCCGTGTTCGCCGCCGCCGGCCCACCCTTTCCGCCAACTGGGGCAACGAAATTGCCGTGCTCGCCGGCGACTGCCTGTTCGCCCAAGCCCTCCAGCGGGCCGCGGAATTCGGCACTCCCAGCGTCTGCCGCGCCGTCTCCGAGGCCACCAAGAATGTCTGCACCGGCGAAATCCTCCAGACTCTCCAACGCGGAAACTATGAAATAAGCCGCGATGAATATATGAAGGTGGTGGCCATGAAGACCGCCGAGTTGTTCGCCCTGGCCTGCGGGCTGGGCGCGGAGTTGTCCGGTGCGAAGCCCGCGCGGCGCGATGCTGTGCGCGCGTTTGGCATGGCACTAGGCACAGCCTATCAGGTTTACGATGACTGTGTGGACGTCTTTGGCAGTGAACCGCTCGCGGGGAAAAGTCTGGGCACCGACCTAATCACCGGCAAGCCGACACTGCCCGTGCTGGCTGCCTTGGGCGAGTTGTCCGCCGGCGAGGCGCAGCGTCTGCGCGACCTCGTCAACGGCTGGGCGCCCGCGCGAGGCGATGAATTGCGCGAGTTGCTGGCACAAGCCGGCACGCTCGCCGAATGTCAGCGTGTCATTGAGAAGCTACTGGCCGAAGCCCGCGAAGCCATCTCCGGATTCCCTGCCGCCGAAGACCTTTGCACCCTGTGCAATTGTCTGGAAGCCAAGGCAACGGAACTGGAGTAGTCTAAAACTCGTACCGTCGAAAGACGTATTTCTCCCCGTTGAACGCCTGTGGGAAGGTGATGATAAGATGCTTGTTGAACGGCTCGATGGCCACCGTTGTCGCGAGGGGCGGTTGGGCAAAGATGTTCAAGTTTGCCGTGTAGGCGTTGGTGCCTCCCGAAGGCGGACTCCAGATTCCACCGGCCCACATGGCCGCTTGGTTGCCAATGGGCGGAGCTTCAAAGTGATAGACTTGGTTTCTCGCCGCGAACAGAGGTCCCGTGGGAAAAAATCTCCCCATCGAGTATAGCTCCTTGTTGGCCTTGAATGTGAGCGTCCAGTCATAGACCCGCAACGGCTGCTCGCCGCCGTACTGAACAAACGCCGCGCTTCGCAGGAAACGCAACACCGCCAAGTGATCCGGCTCCCGCGCCTGCGCATAGACAGGATGATTGCGCATGGCCTTGTAAGTCTCATCCACATCCAATTGCCACGTGCCCAACACAGCGGCTTGGCCCGGCGCATCCGCTTGAAACACCTCCGATCGGCCTTCCCGCAAAAACCTCTGGTAATCCACTAGGTCCAGCTCCTGAAGTTGCTTGGCCCACGCCGGCGGTGCCGAGGTGGCATTGTCTTCCTCATTCGGCGGCAGGCACGTAGCCCGTAACAAAGGTGCCACACTACCGTCCAGGATGATGCTCATGATGTTTGAATTGTCCGAAATCTGTTTGATCAGGTTTGTGTTCCCCTGCAATTTGCGAAACTCCTCGTGCCGCAACAGTTCCGAGATAGCCGGGTAATAAAAAACACGCTGATGAAAGCGGTCCCGCTCATACAGGTTCTCCCGCGCATAATTATGGTAAATCATCCCCACCGTGTCCGACGCCGCGTAAAAGCGCTCCGTGCCCGGCCCCAATGCTGCGGCCACACCCGCCAACTTCAATGAATGCATGTCCGACGCCACCCGCCGCAGCAACCGATGCCCCGTGGGCTCCACCCTCTCCACCACCGCCTTCGCCGGCCGCACCTGCATCAACAAGTAGCCCGGCACATACAACCAACTCAAAAGCAACGTCGTGGCGACCGCCCCCGCCGCTGTTCCCAGTGTCAGCCCCCAAATATCATTCAAATACTCCCAAGTATCGAACTCCCCGTAATCCAGACCATCCTTATACTTATACTTGTAATGGAGATAAATCTTGTGATGTACCGGCTCCAGCGCCGCGATAACAATGACTATGATCAACACCGTCGCCAACAACCGGGGAATCAGCAAATGCCAGAGCGGCACGTCAAACCCCAGCAGCCCCGTTAACGTGTGAAAAATTCCTACCTTTCCCAACATTCCCCCCAGCGCCAATCCCAAGACCAGTGCCGCCAGAAAAAATCCCACGCGAATCCCACCCGCAAGCCTACCGCCAAGCCCTCCCACGGCAATGCCCAGCAGTGCGATCAGCACCACCGAGTCGCCCGGAAACAAGGCGAACGCAACCATCCCCCTCCATACCACGCCCGCCCCCCCGATGCACGACAAAACCAAACTGCCAAAAATGACTGGGTTCGATTTGGTCCAAAATTCTCACGCGGAGACGCAGAGGCGCGGAGATAATACAATATTTTGGTTTCTCCGCGCCTCTGCGTCTCTACGTGAGGCAAAATCAGACCTCGCCACTTGCCGCCGCGTTAGGCATCATCGGGCCATGCGTTTTCCTCTTTTACTGGTTGGGCTGATCCTGTCCTTCACTCTCTCCGCTGCCGACAAGAAACCCAATATTCTCATGATCGCGATTGATGATCAGAATGATTGGATTGGGTATCTGGGCGGCCATCCGATGGTGAAGACGCCGCACATCGATCGGCTGGCCAAGCGCGGCACGGCGTTTACCAATGC
>CEVA01064070.1_pt1 | contig 37627 bp, 51 predicted proteins | sample 361521 | NCBI WGS metagenome assembly CEVA01 (sample SAMEA2622823, study PRJEB7988) | marine metagenome | isolation source: saline water (ENVO:00002010), including | reverse complement strand
GATTCCTTATGGGTGAAAGTTCGGTATGAGTAAGGAGAAGCTGATTTCTGATTCGGCGGGAGCTGGGCTTGCCATTGGCACAAACGTTGTGGCCGGCTACACATGGATCGCCCAGGTTAACGAATTGTTGCAGCTTATCTTGACGATCATTGCCATCATCTCGGGCATGTACACCATCAATTATCATGTCTTGAAAATGCGCAAACTTAACAATGCCATCAAACGCAAGAAGACTGAACCTGAGACGCGACAGCAGCCTTAAAGCTGTTAGCACCGGTTTTCTCACCTTCGGGGATGCCCAGTTGTTTACGGTCGAGAAGCCCTGGTTACCGACGGCGCCTGGCGGTAAGCCGTGGGAAAGCTGTGTGCCGTGCGGGGACTATGAGCTCACGCCCTATATTAGAGCGAATGGAAGCTGGGCGCTCCAGCTCTTTAACCCTGGGCTCGGCGTTTACCGTCAATGTGAGGATAGGCCCCACGGTGTCTCCAGGTGCGAAATTTTAATACACGCGGCAAATTATCCGCATGAGCTGCATGGATGTATTGCAGTCGGCGTTGGCCGGGAATTTACCGAGCAGGGGGAGATGGTCACACACAGCCGCAAGGCGATGAAATTTTTGCAAGCCTATGAGCCGACAGAATTACGAATTACGGAAGACCTATAGCAGCAGAAAATTTGTCATTGCCATGCTGTCCATTCTGTCGAGTTTGTATCTTTCGCTGATCGGCAAACTTACCTCGGATTTTGCGTCGGTGTTGATGGCTGTAAATATCGGCTACCACATTTCCAATGCCTGGATCCAAACTAAAGGAAACGACAATGCTTGATCGATTAAGTGACTGGCTCATTGAAGCAAAACTTCTGTATGAGCAGGAAAAGGTTTTTAGCAGGATTGCCCTGGGTGCTTACGCGCTCGCAATCATAATTATTGTTAGGTATGTGGCCTCTTTCGCTGGGTAACGGACTTAAATTAGCTGCACTTGGTGTGGCTTTTTTTTCCGCATTTTTATTCGGCCAGCGAATCAAGCAAGCGCAGTGGGATCGAGCGGCGAGTAAGGCAATGGCCGAGCAGATAGAGGTTATGAACCAGGCGCAGGCGCGGGTCCAAAGTTTAAACCGCGCCCTGGTCAGTTTGCAGCGTGAGCTCGACGGCAGGATCCAGGAGCGCAATGTACTCGTAGGGAGGCTACAGGATGCAGTTAACCGACAACCCGTTACGCAGATTGTGCAAGTGGAGGGTGATTGTCCTGACATTCTTATTGTGGATCCTGGGCAGCATTACCGGCTGTTCAACTGCGCCGTCGATCCCGCCAATTGTGATGCCGGAGCCGGTGAAGCCATCATCAGCGATGGTCGTATGCCAGGGCCCGAAGTTCTTACCACAATGGATGGCCACCGTTGATTTGATGAATGACATGGAACTATGGGAGAGGGAGAACTTGCGAATCATTGCGGAGAACGCCAGGCGGGCAGAGATCTGCCGAATGCGGCACCAGGCACTTGTCGAGTGGATCGATAGTTTATGAACTATTCTGATATTAGAGGCTTGGATAAATACGCCGACACTGAAATCGAAAAGCGGGTGCTTAAGGCCGTAAAGGAAAACCCAACCGTCGAGGCTGCTGCTGCCGCCCTGGGATACGCCAGCCCCAGGACGGTTTATTCCAGGCTGGCAAACATTCGCGCCAAAGCTAAGGCCGCCGGGTTCGATGCCTCAGAATTTGTTCCTGCCGGGCACACGGTACAGGGCCTTAGCACCTTGGTCCGGCTGCCAGAAGAAGATGGCAGTATCGCGTTGCAATGGGTAAAAACCAAAGCAGATGCCCAGCTCAAAGAGCGGCTGTTGGAAGAAGCTCGCCAGGCAATGGTGGAGAACCTGCCAAGGGCTAAACCAGTAAAATCGCCACGAGCTCAACCTGAAGAATTGTGCAACCTCTATATTTTAACTGACTACCATATAGGTATGCATGCATGGGGCGAGCAGACCGGGGCAGATTACGATTTAAAAATTGCTGAGGAGCTGCTGCTTAAATGGTTCACCTACGCCATCAAAAAATCGCCTCGATCAAACACTTGTGTGCTGGCCCAGCTCGGAGATTTTTTGCACTGGGACGGTATCTTGCCCGTTACGGTGCGTGGCGGGAACATTTTGGATGCCGACAACAGGTTCCAAAAAGTCGTGCGAATTGCCATACGGTTGCTGCGACAAATTGTCACTATGCTGTTAAAAAAGCATGAGCATGTCCATCTTATTATGGCAGAAGGTAACCATGATCCCGCCGGTTCGATTTGGCTGCGAGAAATGAGTTACGCCATGTACCAAGATGAGCCCAGAATTACCGTGGATCGATCACCGACCCCGTACTACTGTTTTGAGTGGTCTGACACAAGTTTGTTTTTCCATCACGGACATAAAAAAAGACCAAATAATATCGATGATGTTTTTGCTGGGAAATACCGTGAGGTGTTCGGTCGGACTAAATTCTCATACGCTCACATGGGCCATATGCACCACGACAAGGCACTTGAAACAAACCTGATGACGGTCGAGCAGCACCGAACATTGGCAGCGGCAGATGCCTATGCGGATTCGTTGGGATTTACAAGCGGGCGTTCGGCGCCGGTTATTACCTACCACAAAAAGTATGGAGAAGTAGGGCGCCTGGTGATTAGCCCGGAGATGGTTTTATGAGCGCCCTGAAAACCCAAATCGGCGGCAAACATTATCTCGGGAAAATTCAACCCGCAGAGTACGCCCACGCAAATGAATTTAATTATTGCCAGAGCATTGTGCTCCGGTATTTGACACGTTACAGGCACAAGGGCAATAAGAAAAAATGCCTACTCAAGTTACGACACGCGGTAGACCTTTTACTCGAATTGGAGGGTTGTGGAAATGACTTTTATGGAGACACAATACCAGAACAGGATTAATGAGCTCGAGGCAGAGATTGCAGAGGCCCAGAGTGAATTGACACTGAAGGATAATGAGCTACTTGAAATCCAGAGCGAGCTAACCGCCGCCAAGGCCCAGATCAATCAATTGATAAGCGACCGGACGTATATGCATGAGGTAGCATAATTAGCGGAAATCGTGCTATGTTTTTCATCTTGTACCCAAAATTGTACCCAACTTTGAAAAACTTAGGTAATTTGGGAAATTGAAACGTAAGTATCAACGGGAAAAGCGAAGTAAAACAGTGGGTTAGATGGCTCCCCGGGTCGGACTCGAACCAACGACCCGATGATTAACAGTTATCCGTTCTACATCTTTTCGCATTTTTGAATTTGTATATAAAACAGCAATTTACCATGAATATCTTAGTTAGAACAACGACTTAAGATATTTTTTTGCTTGTTAGCGAACGAGTGTGGACGGGTGGAGACAAGTGGGCTAGACGGTTTGACTTGTACCCAAAATTGTACCCAACTTTTTACTTAAATTTCCCCCTTTGATACTATACGTCTTACGCATAGAACCGAAGGACAGAAAAATGGCAACCCTAAAAACACACTCTCAATTGGTAGCAGCATCAGCAGCTAAGAGCCATGCAGTAGCGGATAAACTGAGTTTCGTGGTCAAAAGTAAATCAACCAAATACTGGTTTTTTCGGTATACGTTAAACGGGAAAACAAAAAAAATAAAACTGGGTAAATTTCCCGAAGTCTCAATGCGAGAAGCAAAAGACATGGCATTTGAATTGCGCCGTGCCTTGGAGCAGGGGATAGACCCGAAAGCGCAAAGAGAAACGGAGCAGCGCGAATCTGAACTCGCGGCAATAAAAAAAGCCGAACAAGAGAAAAAAAATATTACCTTTAAAAAGGCCTTTGCAATCTATTTGTTTCACCGCTCGAAAGCCTGGAAAAAAGACCCGCTCGAGGGTACCAAGCTGTTTAAAGCGCAAACCAAAGGGCGTTTCGTAAAGCACGTTTTCCCAATTCTTGGTGATAGGAAAATTAACGACATTACGACCCAGGATCTGCTTGGGCTGTACCACAGAGTTTACAAGAAGACGCCACGCACTGGCGAGCTGCTCGGGCCGGAGATTGAGAAGGTTTTTGATGGCGCCCGTAATAAAGGATATTTTCCGAGTGATAAAAGGAATCCTGCCAGGTGGAAAAATGGATTAGCGCTCGAGTTCCATAAAGCGAGCTTTTACAAAAAGTCAAAATGCTACCGGGGGCTGCACCACAATGCGGCTGCCGAGGTGTTTGCGCGACTGTCAGAGCCGTTACCATCGGCCTATGCGACAGCCACTGGAAATCACGCCTGGTACTCTGGCGCGAAAGCGCGGGTGCGGCTTGCAATCCAATGGACATTGCTCACAGTCGCTCGGGGCGGCGAAACGAGGCTGGCGCGATGGAGAGATATTCAGGTCGAGGAGGATTCACAATTGCCGATCTGGGTTAAGCCGGTGGACAACATCAAGACCGGGAGATTCAAATCTTATGATGGGCATGCGGTACCCCTGACAAAAGAAATGCTAAAGATCCTTGACCAGATCCCCAGGGGGAAGCCTGATGAGTTTATTTTTCATGGGCGCGGTTCAGGGAGTAACCCAATGGGCAAAGAAACAATGACAGCAGCTATTAAAAGGGATTTTGCAGAGTTTAATTTTACAACGCATGGGATGCGGTCTGCTTTTCGCACCTGGGCGCACGAGATTCTAAAGTTAAGTTTGCGACACCACGACGTTATCAAAATGTGCCAGTCGCATTCGACGGGTGATGACCTTGAAATGCGCTACATGCGCGGGGATCTTTTAATCCATCGGCACAAAGTCATGCAAGAGTGGGAGCGATGGGTGGTACCTGCCAATCCGGCAAAAGTTATCGAGCCGCCCGAATTTTCGCGTGAATCCAGTTGTCGATCTCAGTCTCGCGCCAACCAACACACTGCTTAGTTAACTGGACGTTCTTGGGAAATTCCCTATTTGCCATCATCCGGTAAATTTGTGACCGAGAAAGTCCGGTTCTTTTTTTCACAGTGCCAATTCTTAAAAGCGACTCGGTCATTGCACGGCCCGAAAAAAGAGGTGGACGAAAATTGACAGTGTCACAAAATATCCGATGACCAAAGCCAGCGCGGTGATCAACAGGTTTTTCATAGAACTTTTGGCCCGCGCCAGGCGTTGTAATTCTTATTTAGTGCTTTTCTAAGTACATTCTTGTAATTAGATTTTCCAGATCGGCACAGGTTCCATGCGGTTAAGTACGCAAAAAGGGTAACGTCGCTTAAGTTCTTGTTAGCGCCTGGCGGTAACTTGCCTTCTGCATTTGTATTATTTTCTCGCCATTTCGCGATGTATTCAATTGCTGTATCCCAGACCGTTCCGAGGGGCGGCTGGTCATTCAGTTTTTGAGTGACCGACTCAAGTTGTTTCCTGGTGGCCACACAGACTTTGCCACGCATTGCTCTTTGATTTAAACGGCTGCTCAGCAGTTTGTAGTCAGCCTTGAGGAAAAGATAATTGAGAATTTGTTTACACAGCTCCTTGTCTTGAGGATCCCAAACAACCTTGAGGTATAACATCAGCGACACTGGGCCAAGCGCGGCTCTTTGAATTTTTAGGAAGGCTTTCGCGTGTGAACCGTACACATCAGGAAGATCCGGGTAATGCTTCACTGCCCAGTCGAATAGGGTTCCCGTTCCGATGTGATGTTTATGTGTAATGCTTTGGTTTGGAAATCCCGTGCAGTGTTGCTTGTAAAGCATTTTCACGGTGTTGCTCAAATAATTTGCGCCGTCCTCCCAGCCATTGCCATTGATGTGAAATGCGTCACTCAAGGTGCGCTGCCGCCCTTGGTCATACACTTTGAATGACTCAAGCGGCACATTTCGCACGACAATAAATTTTGGCATTACCTTGCTTTCGAGTGCAGCGGCCAGCCGGTGCTGCCCATCGACAATGACCTCTTTTCCGTTGGAAGTGCCTAGCCCGATAGTTTGCGAGGTATCCAGCCAACCATTGCCGACCATGTCATTTTTATATCGCTGGATATCATTGGCATTTAACTTTCTTTGCCGGAAATATTTAGCGGTGTTTGACATCAAGCTATTTATTTCGCTGCTGGAAAATTGCTGCACAGATATATTTAAACTCATTAGTATTTCATCCTTTTGTAAACTTCGCGGGTTATTCGGACATCGTCCAGGTTGTAGGCGGCCAGCTCTTTCCACATGCCGTTTTGGCACAGATCAAAAACCCCAGACCCGTCCATACTTTTTGATTGAATGCCAAAGGCCTTGGCAAGGGTGTCGAGTTTTACCGTTCCCCGGTAACCGGCCCATTCACGCATGGTGTCAAACACCCGGCCAGAGCCGTGCCGCGCATTCATCGGCACAGCAACAGATGGTTGGACCTTTTTCAATATGCATCGCTGCGCTATAAATCGCAGGTCAAAATCAATCACGTTATGACCCACGAATGTATAGCCCCAGTCACCGGTATTTTTCTTCTCTAGCTGATGATCAAAGATATCCTGGAAAAAGTCCCAAAGAATATTTCTGTCATCGCCGGATGCGTAGGCGTCTGAATCCTGGCACGACACCTCGATGTCATCATCATCGAACGCCCAGGCAAGCGACACTATTTGTCCGGCCAGGGCGTTTAGGGATCCCTTCCTGTAATCCTGCTCAAATTGCGCCTCTGCGTTCTCCTCGAGCCATTTCTCGATACTTTCTATCTTCTTGTACCTGGCAGGTGCCTTAACCGCTGCGATGCCGTCAAGGCGCTCCTGGTCGGTCAGGGGCAGGGGAGCAGTCTCGATGTCAATATAAATATTTGTCATCAGATCAGAACGGGATATCGTCATCGAAATCGTCAGCATCTTTTTCAGGAGCTGGCGCTTTTTGCACAGGCTCGGGCTCTACCTTGTCGAGCTGCTCGGCGCTGACAGGTGTATCTAATTTATGGCCGATTACACACAGCTCCCGTATAAATTTCGGCAGTCTTTCGAGAACCTGCGGCGCCTCGGCAGAGCTCGGGTCATACAGGGTAAGTTGTGTTTCCCGCTCAGGTATCTTGTCACCCTTTTTGGGGTTTAACGCAGTGACCACTTTTGCATAAGGGTTGCCCGTTTTTTTACTCTTTTCAATTGTCGTTACCAGGGTGCAGGGCTTATCAAGAAGGACTCTAATATCAAATTTCTTTTTTTCTTCTTCGCTGAATGGTCGGCCTCTCCATTCACGCAACAATTTTCCCAGGTTGGACTTTTCGTTCAAGGTCGCGGTGAACCGGCGGGTCACGAGCCCTGGCCCTTCTTTTTCTTCACCCTCGGACGTTGTCCAGGAGACTCGAAATCCCGGTACCTCCCATCCCATCCAGATTTCTTCACGGTACCTGACAGTGCCTTCCCAGGTACTTTCCTGGAGGCCAAGATCAATTAATGTTACGACTCGTGCTGTGTGAGATCCTGCCGGGACCGGCTCAAAAGGCTCACGGGATCCGCCACCATTTTCACTTAAAATCAACGCCATATTCCTCTCCAATTAGGAAGGAGAGGGTATACGTTGAACGGATACTAATCAAATTTTTTTATTTTAAACGCCGCTTCCATTCATTTTTGGCATTGTAAGAACTTGCAGCGGTTGCGGCTGAATAGAATTTCCATGAATGTTTACGGCTCCGTTTTTCCGCGACCAATCTGGCGACACACCCAGAACTTCCTCAATCGCCAGCCCAAGCTCAACTGCTTTGGCGGCTGAGATTTCATTTTGCCGCTGCGCGGTGATCAAATTCGCCGCTGTGGCTGTCTTCTCGTAGCAATAATGGCAAAGCCCTTTTAGGGCGTTGGTCGTTTTATATTTTTTTATTCGACCATCGTTACAACCTACCAACTCAATGTAGTCTTCTTCGACAAATTTGTGAAAGCATTCATCAACGAAAGCCCGGCTGTAACTTGTTACGCCATCCCACCTCAAATTTAAGTCACGCAGAGCGTCACAAACGGAAAAGTCGGGCACAGGTGTCACAAACGCTTTCGGATTGCCTTTTTTTACCAGGTCATTTTGCAATTCTTTTACGGCGTACCAGTGGACATAGCCGACCACCATTAGGCATTTCATGGAAAACCGATCTCCGAAGACTGGTATCCAAAGTTCCATGCACGTTTGCAAAAAAATTCGAGTCAAATGTGGCATGTACGCTATATTCCAGATTTCATTCATTTCCGGAGGTTGTTTTAGAGTTTTATACACTATGCACCTATATTTTTATTTTTGAACGACCAACTTATAAGGGTTTCAAGCGGTCGCATTCTACAATGTAAAACAATATACCCCTTATCGTTGTATATCTTTGAACGAGATTGCCATTTTTGATAGTTTTCTACCCCTTTTACGAATACGCAGCGGGACTGCGAAATCAAATCCAGATGAGAAATAAAACCATAAAATCTTATCGGTCCGACCACGTTTTTTACGCCCTCAACTGCGCGACCTGCAAATTTAATCCGCATCGCGGCCCGCTTGAAATTCAAGAAATTCCAGCACTCGTTCCTTGCCTTCTTCCGACAAACCCTCGAACTTCCTCATCAATTGGTCAATGTCAGGCTGCTCCTGGCGAGCCGGCCCCGTGCCATCCATAATATAGGCCACACAAAAGCCAGTTCTGGCACAAATACTTTTCACATGCTCCAGGGCAATATCGTTGGTGCCGACGCGCCATCGACTGACACTTGACTGCCTAACCCCACAAATATCCTGTAAAAATTTTGACCGCTCTGATTCGGAAAGATCGGCGGTGGCCTCCCGAATCCGTTCCCAGATCGGGGTTACATCTTCAGATAATTTCGGCACTTAGAAATATTTCCTGTTTGAAAGATAGGGACAATATACGCCGCACGCATATAAGTAAAGTATAACTATATTTTCAAAGGTATTCGTATAGCGGGTTGACAAGAGGTATTCTTTGCGCGGATACTTGCCAGTCATGGTGAAAAATCTCAACAACTTTTTGCAACATTCGTATTTGACTCAGGAGGAATTTGCAAAGTTGTGTGGCGTCCAACAACCAACCGTGAGCCGCTGGCTAAACGGCAAGATAAGAATCGCTGCCGACCGTTGCGCAAGGGTTTCAAAGGTCACTGGTATACCGGTGAATGAGCTACGTCCGGACGTTCAATGGATTACGGATACTGCGTGGGTAGTTTCCTCTGTTCCCCCGAATTGCGAGGAAACGGCTGCTTAACCCGTGGCCTACCTCTGTGGGCTGCGGGTTTTTTTCACCAAGGTGTAAGGGCGGAAGTGAACGGACACCTATAAAAAGATCGTTCAGCAGCTAACCGGGACTCAGCGGTTTGCAGACCTCACCAAACCTGGCTTAGCGCTGGGGGAGGGGGGCAGCATCCCAAGGATCTTGCGGAATGCAGAAATGATATGCACTAAATGCAAAAAACAGGTGGCACTAGATGAGGGGCTTTTTAAAGAAGTCGGGTTTGTAAGAGGCACTGAGTGGATTGATCAACGCGGCCAGCGCAGGGGAATGCCGCAACAAAAGTTCACCTGCAAGAGTTGTGTAATGGAATTGGAACGAGAGGCAGTAACGAATGAAACAGATTGGTGACCAGGAAAAATATCCGAAAGGTTTTTTTAGATGGCTGGAAAGCAACCGGCATATCTTCAGGGAATTTGAAAGAGCTGGCTTGAGAATGGCAATGCGCCGTTCAAAATATTCAGCTCGGACGATAATCGAGACAATTCGCTGGGAAACAGATTTATCAGATAGCAGCCGGTTCAAGATTAATGACCGGTTTACGCCAGGACTGGCCCGGCTTTGGATGCATTTCCACGGCGAACATTATCCAGGGTTTTTCCAATTGCGTGAGCATTGAAAAGCGATGCCAGGAGGAAGGCTGCCGAAAGATGTTCGATATTTTTGTGGTCAATCCTTATCGAATAGGGCGGTTCGGAAAGTTTTGGTTGTGCCCGAAATGCAAGGGGCCGGTGCATGACAGGTATCGAAACCTTGCTCCAGGACTTAAGAACGGAAAGTAATGGCATCGGCCTGGTAACCGGCGCAAAGGCAGTGGCCGATGATCGACTGAAGATCCAGTACGCATTGCTGTTTGTTGCTGCGCCTCCTGGCACGGTCGCGGAGAGGGATGCCTGGGTCAAGCGGCAGGATGATTACATAAAAGCAGTTGATGAAAAACAAAATGCATATGCGGATTTCACAACTAAGAGCGCCACAATCAATCGCTTAAAGATTGAGATTGAAGTCTGGCGTAGTGACAGCGCGAATAATCGCGCAATGGACAGGTTGCACAGATGACGACGGAATCGGAAAAAATCGAAACAATTCTTGAGAAGATGGTGGAGGCAACCAATTCGTTATGCACGGCATACGACAGCGTCAGGGAGGAGCTCGACAAGGTTGCGGCTGAGGAAAAAAAGAACTCAGAATTTCGCATTCAGTGCCTGGCACTTGCCGAACAAGCAGTTACTGAATATGACGAAATGGACGTTGTGTTTGAGCCGGACCCGGATGTTTTCCGCGACAAGTCCAAGGACAATTAATGCGTAGGAAACAAAAACGCAGCGACGAGTTTATAACCATTCCGACCTGGATGAATACCGGGTTATCGGGGATTAAAAAACCGGATCTTACTAGCCCCCGAAGCACGGTGGTGGAGTTTAAACGTGGGCACACCCAGCGTAAAACTAAGAAGTAGCGACAAGGACGCCGACCGCCGTGCCTCTATTCGCCAGCAATTGCCGAGGCGCCCGGCTAACGGCTATGGCAGTTCTCAGTATCGGCACATAGAGGAGCTGCTGGAGATCTGTGACAAACAAGAGCGACAGATCCTGCAACTCAAACGCAACCAGTGTCGGTGTGATTGAGCTGTCCTGGCCGCCGACTATAAACACTTACTACACGATTGCCAGGGGCCGCAAGATACTGAGCAAGCGGGGCCGGAAATATAAGAAACTCGCGGCGCAGGAGCTGCTGGCGCAACAGCCCGAAACTTTCAAGGGTAACGTCAGGGTGCATATCGATGCGTACCCGCCCGACCGAAGAAAAAAACGCGACATTGACAATATTCAAAAGGTGCTGCTGGACGTTCTTGATGAGCATGGCGTCTATGCCGATGACAGCCAGGTATTTGCACTGAGCATTGAGCGCAAGGAGCCCCGCCCGCCAGGTCATGTTTGTATCTACGTTTCGGATTTTCAATGTGGATAATTCCGAACAACTACCCACTGTACTCAGTTTATGTTCAGGATATGGGGGTATCGAAAGAGGACTTGAGCTTGCCGGGTTTGAACATCGAACAATCGCTTATGTGGAGATCGAAGCCTTCGCCATTGCCAACCTGGTTGCGAAGATGGAAACGGGGGGGGGCAGTTGGCTCCCGCACCTGTTTGGACGGACCTTAAAACCCTGCCGGTGGAAATCTTTCGAGACAGAGTTTCGCTTATCACTGGGGGATATCCCTGCCAGCCATTTTCTTCTGCCGGAAACCGAGCAGGAAAAGATGATCCCAGGCACCTCTGGCCTTACATCAGGGACATCATTCAAGCAGTCAGACCTGTTCGAGTCTTCTTTGAAAACGTCGAAGGGCATATCTCGCTTGGACTGTCCAGCGTTCTCAGCGATCTGGAAGAAGATGGTTTTAGAACAGCGTGGGGCATATTCAGCGCGGCTGAAGTCGGCGCACCTCACCAGAGAAAAAGAGTCTACATCTTGGCCGACTCCGAGAGCCAGCGAGTACAAGGATTGTGGGCCAGTAGGGAGCAAGAGCCATACGCACATGGACAAGAGAAGCTATCTATGCGCAAAAGTGAAGGAAGTCGAGAAGCCCAGTGGCCTGCTGAACCCGACGTGGGCCGAGTGGTTGATGGGTGTGCCGACAGGGTGGACCGAATTAGGCTCCTGGGGAACGGAGTAGTCCCCCAAACGGCAGCGAAAGCATGGCGGGTGCTGAGCGCAAGGCTGGCCGGTTAAACATGCCGTCCGGCTTTGATGATGAGATTCACAACCTGCTCACAGAGTGGGGCAACTGGGCAAGAACCGACTCGCTTTTAAACAAGCCAAAGCATGCCCTGTATCGAATGATGTCCAGGATTATTGATGATGAGCGCCCGCCTAGCGTCGATGACATGAACGATAAGACCCTGGTAATCGAGCGGGCAGTGGCCCGTTTAAAAACAGAAAAGGATAAGCGGCTGCTCACCCTGATCAAAAGGTATTACCTGTCACGCTGGGACTACATCCAACTAAGCGCCAGGTTTAAATTGTCCGAGCAACGAATCAAGGAGATGCATGCCAGGGCGCTGCGCCTGGTGCGGGTAAATATAATCTTAGTGAATGAAAATTTCTGATTGACTTTATTTGCAGCTATGAAAAAATCAATCCGTACTCTGGGGCTCAAGCGCCCTATAATTCTTTGAGCTGACCGCCTTTCCGGCGGTTTTTTTATGGGCGTAAATTTTGTGGAGATCTGGGTAATTGCGGCAATCGTTATGGCAATAGCAGCGTCAATCACAATTTTTAATGTCGATGGAGCCGAGCCAGGCGGGAGCGACAGTTTCAGTGTGCTCACCGGGGCAGGGGCCTCGGCTTTAGCGGGCACCGTCAGCGCCGCGCAAAGCTCAAATCCGGTCGAGGCAACCATTACCGGGGGCAGTTCCTCGGCAACTGCCGGATCCGTAATCGGCGGCGCAATAAGTGAGTACCCGATATCAAATAGGCACGGCGGCGTAGTGTCCGGGTTGATCAGGCGGCTGTGGCAGCTCGACCCCACCAAAGAGAAAAAGGCGGTGTTTAACGAGCAGGGTTATAACCCGCTTTATTTGTGGGCCAGGGTCACCAACCATGTTGTTGGCCAAGCGATGGGCATGTTTACGCAAGGCCAGCGCCCGGACCAGATTGAAAAATGGAATGAGCTTTACGCGGATAATCCGTTGTTGTCTGTTTCGCTACATATGCATCCTTTTTTAAATGGCAACAGAGCGTACCGGACCAAGCGCGACAAGTGGGATATGTATTTATATGATTATCTCCAGACCCAGCCAAGGGAAGACGTACTGGCGCAAAAGGATGCGACCAACGCCGATGAATTAAACGCAGTGACCACTCCGGTTAGCGGCTGGGCACAGACGCAGCTCACCATCAATCCGACTGACACGACCTTGCAGGACTGGTGGGCTGACAGTTACTGCGATTTGATTACAGGATCGAATGAATCAACCCTGCCGAATGTCGGTGGTGACGCTAGTCACTACATGAGTGTATTTAACGATTCGACCAGTATCGGGGAAAACACGCCAAACAAGCTGGTTTACCATGCCTTGCAAAACGGCACGGTGGCCTCAGTGACCGCTCACCCAAGTTTGCCGACCCATATAAAGACTGTGACCCTGGATGCGGCGCCGGATGGCAATGTGGAGGATCACCCCATCTGGTTTTTTACCGGAGACAATGTGTGGGTCGTGTACCGGATCCAGTACAGCTCCGGCAAGGTAATGACCCTGCGCAATCTTCCGAGACAGGCGAATGACACGCAGACGGCTGTGCCGGCTGCTGGCTGGAAATATTGCATTAACGATTTGAATATAACGAGCAACTCACTCGACTGGGGAAAAAACGGCACCCCTTTAGCCAGGACAGCGGGCGCGGCCACCTGGTTCCCTGGGATGAAAGCGGTGTGGGATAAGCTCGATGTGCTTGTGGAGGAACATAGCGCCGGCGAGCATAAGACCGCTCGTGGCTGGAACGGGATCTCCAGGAGTTTTACGTTAAAAGAGAGGACCGGTTTTAAGGTGCCCCACGACATGCAGCAAGAGCTGGATATTGGCTTGGACGAGAACGCCTCGGGCACGGACGCGGGGTTTAAACGCGACACTGGTGACACGCACCAATACAGCATCAAGAATTACGACGCCAATAAGCATATGCGCAGTCTCTATTTTGCGCAGACTTTTATCCGTAACGAAACCGTTTTTACCAGAAGACATGGGTACGGCGCGTTTTGGGAATTTATTGTGTATCCGCTCGGGGAGGCGGGCTATGACACGCTGGGCACTGAAGATTCGCATGCGATGCGTTACATGCTCGCGGCGATGCTTTTGGTTGATAAGGTAAATTTTTCCGCAAACGTGAAGTCAGGCTACACGACGCCATACATGATTGGTGAAAACTTTATCGATCTTGACAGAAGCGCGACCGGGTATATTACCCCCGGATCTGAGCTTGGCACCTATGCCCAGGACTCGGGCGAGCTTGGGGACGATGACTTGCCACTGCATGGCTTTACGTTTCGCGCCAAGGACGCGGGCGAAAAGATTTTTATCTATCGGGTTAAGGACTGGATTGTTGCCCTGAATATGTGCGACACGCCCGATGGCTATGGTGACTGGTACCGTAGCCCTGGCGGCAGTAACCCGTTCCCGGTCAGGCCTGAGGATCAGATTACCCCGGCTGACTGGGCAGCGGTTAACCTGCTGCAAAGCGGTGAGCGGCTCAGGCGTTTTGATGAGCGAGATTATATTAATTACACCGCGACCAGTTTTTTGCGGGCCCAGGCGCCGACAGTGTGGACGGATTCGTATCATTACGGCCCGCTTCAGGAAACACCATTTGACACAACCTGCGGCTACACCCTGGAGAATGCAGGATTCTGCGGGCACGACACCGACTGGAACAATGGTGAGGAGATTGATGTCACCAGTGACACGATTCACCTGCCGCCGTACACGGCGTTATTTATGGAAGTGTTCTGATGGCGGTGACCCGGACCCAGGCATGGGAAGGTGCCCACGGCGCCGAGCCCACTGGGATAACAATTAACCTGGGCAGTGGCACTTCCCGGTTTCTGGTGATGGTCCTGGTGCGCGAGAGAGGCACAAATTTTACCCCGTCAACCTGGACCTATGGTGGCCAGGCTTATTCATACGGTGGCGAATCATATCTGGACAGTACGCCAGACCTGATAATTAAATACGCCATATGGGATGAGTACCAGATCAATGAGGCTGACGACCATGAGATGCTGTACGCAGATGATATTTCTACCGGTGGCAAGCTGGGCTACTACTACGCGACCTATGCCAACTGCCGCCAGGTGGAGCCTACCATTGATACCGACTCAACCGCGTCCGGCACCTATGTTGACCTGAATACGTCAACGGCTGACGCAAGGTCAGCGATTATCGGCGTCGCAATCGACGTATCAGCCAACCGGGAGCCGTTTAATGTCGATGGTTTGACTGAGCGGATTGACTATGGCGGTAACCCAGGCGATGAGCAGATGTCCTACACAGTGGCCGACGGCCTGGGCGTTGTGGACGGGACAACCAGGATTGCAAACGATGGCATTGCGAGCCAGATGGTGGGACTGGGAATTGTCCTGGAGGGATTTGAATTGAACGCTGATAGAACCGCACCCAAAGGGGTCGGGAGAGGCATTAACCGAGGGATAACCTAATGGAGCTTTTGAGAAAGTATAACCAGGCAACTACTGTAATTTTTCCGTTACTGGATTACGGCAACACTGACAATTTTGTAGCCAGCCTGACGCTGGCCACCGGGGACGTTCAAATCTCAAAAGATTTCGGGTCATTTTCAAATACCGGATCCCTGACTACCCACGTTGCCAACGGGGTCTACACACTTCCACTGACTGCCGCTGAAATGCAGTGTGAGACGGCCTGTATCAAGATCGTGGACCAGACCGCCACTAAGGAATTTGCAGATACTGTTTTGCTGATCACTACCAGCCTTGGGGCCTGGGTGGAAGGCAACCAGAGCATTATCACTGGATCGGTGAATAACGCAGCATTCACGCCAACTACCACAGCCTTTGAGGCTGACAGATTAGCGCCAAATACAACGGAAGAACAAACAGCCGATCATATGAATAACAAATTGGTGATGTTCGTCACGGGCTCTAACCTGGGCTGCTCTGTCCAGTGCACAGATTTTGTTTATGCTAATTCAAGAGAAAAATACACCGTTTCAGCGCTGCCGGCGGCCCCGGCCAATGGTGACCGGTTTATCGTAGTTTAAATATAGGAAATAAAATGGCTTCTACCACCTGTCTGACAAACACTTTTAGGACCGGTCTTCTGGTCGCAAACCAGGACCTATCCTCTCACACCTTAAAACTGAGTATGCACAATAACGTGGATTTGTTGCAGACAACCACCCAGTATTCAACCAGTGGCGAGATTGAAGGTACGGGCTATTCAGCCGGAGGAGCGACAATGAGCGGCGCCACGGCGGGAATCGATAATGCTAATCATGTGGCCTGGTACACGTTCAATGACGTTACTTTTTCAAGCAGCTCGCTGACTGCTGACACGGTGCTTTTATACAATAACAGTGTGAGCTCACCGACCAACAAGCCAAGTATCGGTGTCTTTTATTTGGGATCTGCAAAGACCTCGAGCTCAGGTGATTTTAAAATTGTTATGCCCACCGCCAATTTTAGCAGTGCCCTGGTTCGCCTGGCATAACGATGCGGGCGCTCGGCAAGTACAACTGCGGCACTTTTCAGCCGGGAATGATTACTGCGCATTTGCAAGGCCGCACGATTGAGCAGCTCCTTATTGACGGCACCTGGCTGATTATTAGGTTCACTGACGGGCATGAGGCGAAAATCGGTTACCAGGACAAATCGGGCAATCAGCTTAAGGGTGAGCCTTTCTTAGAGAACCTCGACGTTAAAATACAGGTTGTTGGGGCCGGTCTGTCGGGCAATTAGATGGCTGTGTCACGGGTTGGCAGTTGGGCGGCGATGAGCACCGGGAGCGAACCAAGTGGAACGGTAACGATCGGCTCAGGCTCAAATCGAATGTTGGTTTTTCTCATGTTTAGAGAAAGGGGCACTGACTGGGAAGCGACGACGTTTACTATCGGTGGCCAATCATTCAGCTACTATGGTAATTCGTACTTGGATTCAACCCCGGACCTGTTTGTCCGTGCCTGGATATGGAACGAGAGTGCGATCGCGGGTATGTCCGGCAATACCATAAGTTATGCCGATAATACCACCGGCGCGAAGATATCCTGGTCCTCAGCGACTTTTCAGGATTGTGAGCAGGTAGAGCCTGACATCTCAACGGGCAGTGTTGTCGGGGGCCAGTATATAGACCTGGACGCTGAGAGTGCTCCTGCAAGCGCCGAACTGATCTGTGGCGTGGTGGACAAATCCGCGAATCGGGACCCGTTTTCTTTTACCGGCGGCTTGTCAGAGCGGGTGGCCTATGATGCCGCAGATTTCGCAAATAGCATTGCTGATAATAATTCTGATGGCAGCACCGACCCTATCCGCGTAAGCAATGATGGATATGACAGTAATATGGCGGCAATGCTGGTCATTTTAACCGCCGCCGCAGATATAAAAAGATCAGGGCAATTGGCCTCAATTGGAGTAGGACGATAAATGGCTGACAACACAACGATAACGGCGGGTACAGGGACAACCATTGCTACTGATGAAATAGGTGGCGCCCATTACCAACGAGTAAAGGTGACCTATGGCGCGGATGGATCTACAACGGATGTGTCCGACTCAAATCCCTTGCCGATCGATGACGCCGGGAGCTCACTGACGGTCGATAATGCCGCCCTGACTGAATTAGCAGGGGCGATCAATTCATCCAAGGTAGACATCAATATATCGAGTGGGTCAATTCCGGCTGGTTCAAATACGATTGGTGTTGTGGACCTCGGAAGCACGGACAATGCGGTGCTGGATGACATAGCGTCCAAGGCCGGCAGCATTAAGACAGCCGTTGAAGTATTAGATAACGCTATTACTGGAAGCGAAATGCAGTGCGACGTTGTGGCCGCCCTCCCGGCAGGTGATAACAATATTGGTAATGTTGATATTGCCAGCTCTGTAAACCTGGAGGTAGTAGGGGATGTAGCTCACGACGCAGCGGCGGCTGGCAATCCTGTACAAATGGGTGTCAGGGCAACAAGTTCAGTGGAGGGGCTTACCCAGGTAGCCAACGCAGACGCAAGTTTTGTGGCCAGCGATTTAAACGGCTGCATAGTGACCAGGCCGTACACGACCTTAGAAGAAATTATTACCGAAAGGGTGTCGAACACGAATGGAAACTCCACGGCGTTTTCCAGTTTCGGGGCGGCTGGCTCCGGTATTCACAATTACATAACGACTATTTCAATTTACAATTCATCGAGCACGGACGGCTATGTAGACTTTAGGGATGGCACCGGGGGCTCGGTGATTTTCACGGCTCCTGCACCTCAAACGGGCGGCTCAGTCATAACGTTTCCTGTCCCTTTAAAGTTCGCGGCTAATACAGCCGTAGCTTTTGACCCCAGCGCCGCCATCTCAACTATATATATCAGCCTGGTGGGCTTCTCGGCCCAGGGCTAATCTTCGAGGGCTAGGCGATGAGCCTTCTTTTATTATTTAAAGCGCCGCCGGAGGTCGCACGAAACCAGTTCAGGGCGCTCGGATTCTCAGCGCAGAACACCGACACGCCGAGCCGCTCGATAAGCACGACCCTTGAAAGTAGCGCTATCAGTGCAGAGGCCGGTAACGCAGAGAGTGAGGCTGGCGCCAGGCGGCAATTTTCCGGGCTAGGATTTAGCTCAGGGCCGCGCCTGATTGAGGAGCTGGCGGTGCATTCGGTTGCCGCCACCTTGACCGGTGCCAAGTCGCTTGCCATTGGTGAGCACCTGGAAGGCTACTCGGTTAGTGTGACGCTGGAGGGTGCCCAGATCCTTGCCGGGGCGCGGGACACTCTTGAGGAGATCCTGAGCACTCCTGGCGGTAAAGGCTGGAAGACATCATATGATGCGTACCAACAGCGCAAAAAGGCCCGCAAGATCCAACGTGCCAGGGCGATTCGGGAGGTCAGGAAACTCGATGATGCCATTGACCGGGAAATTGCCGAGCGTATGCAAGAGCGGCTGGCTCGTGAGGCTGAGGCCAAAGAGCTCGAGCAGATCCAGCGGCTACTGCTTGATGAGATTACGGTCGATGACCTGGTGGCGTCGGGCTTATGGACAGACAGAATCAGGGCAGCCTATTACCGGGCGCTTGAGCAACTTAATTATTCAGCGGTCGAGGCTTTCGAGAGGGAAGTCGAGCGGGCCACAGAAGAAGAAGAATTTCTCCTTTTGGCTATTACTGCTTTACAACAATAGGACATTTATATGGCAGACCAGGTAGCAGTCACAATTCCGAAAACCATATGGCCGGAACGGTCAGCCTTCACGGCTACTGCTTATTTTCGCACCCGATCATCGGCGGCAAGTTCCACGCCGACCACGGTGCATTACAAGATTGTTAACCAGTCCAGGAAAGAGACAGTATCCGACTGGACCAGTGCAACGCCAGGCGCCTCGGTATCGATTGCGGTGACGGCGGCTAACAACACTCTATCCAATGACAATTATGGTGGCACTAAACGGCAACGATTTACGCTGCTGGTGTCCAGCGACAAGGGCACCGCGACCGAGGCAATCGGCGCCGCTAACTACCAGGTCAGGGATCTTTTCGGGGTGAGCTGATGGCTGCCCGGAAGGACTCGCGGATCAAGGAGAAACACCGCAAAGCAATCCAGACGAGTATGCTCATAAAACGCCTTGAAAATCATGTACTTAAGGATACTGAGATGAGCCCTACACAGATTCGTTCTGCGGAAATTCTGCTGAACAAGTCACTGCCCAATTTGCGCTCGACTGAGCTCACTGGTGATGACGGTGGCCCGGTTAAGGTTTTGCCATTTGAGTTTGTGAGTGACGAGCAGTCTTAAAATCCCGGCGGCGCTCGAGCCAGCGGTCAAGGCGATCACTGACAGGACGCATCGCTACGTTGTGCTCTACGGTGGCCGAGGATCCGGCAAGAGCTGGAACACGGCACGAATCCTGCTTAACGTGGGCCGTCACATTCCATTGCGAGTCTTGTGCACCAGGGAGATCCAGAAAACCATTGCTGAGTCGGTCCACCAGCTCCTGGTAGAACAGATCAGTGCGATGGGCTTTGAGAGCTTCTATGAGGTCACCAAAGACACGATAAGGGGTAAGAACGGCACGGACTTTATCTTCTCCGGTCTGCGGCAGCAGGACATCACCAAGCTAAAGTCATTGGAGGGTGTCGATGTGGCCTGGGTTGAGGAAGGCCAGGTAACATCGGAGAAGTCTCTGGACGTTTTAATCCCTACAATTCGTAAGAAAGACAGCATGATCTGGGTGACATTTAATCCAGAGCTTGAAGATGATCCGGTGTATAAACGGTTTATTGTCCAGCGCCCGCCGAATGCTTTGTGCCTTAAGGTCAATTACAACGACAACCCGTTCTTTCCTGATGTGCTGGAAAGTGAGCGGGCCTACCTGGAGTCGATCGATGAGTCACCGGGCCAGGCTAAGTACCAGAACATTTGGGAGGGCGAGTGCCTTCCGGCGGTCGAGGGTGCCATCTTTGCGCATGAGATCGCGCAGCTATATGACCAGGGCAGGTTCCGGCTGCTAGACCATGACCCGAAGGGCAAGGTGTACGGCGTCATGGATCTTGGCTGGGGCGTATCAACAATGGTACTGGCGCAGCGCTTTGCTTCCACCGTGCAGATCATTGGTTACTACGAATGGATGAACCGGACCTATGCAGATATCTCCAGGGAGCTTAAAACTAATCATCCTGATTTTGAGTGGGGCAAGATCTTTATGCCGCACGATGCGGCGCACCGGGATCCCAAATATGGCAAGTCACACTTTGAGGTGATGGAGGAACAGGGCTGGGACACGGCACAGATCCCGCAGATCGGTGTGGAGAATTACATTGAGGCGGGTCGTGCCATGTTCGGCAATGTATATGTGTCAACCGACTGTGAGCGATTAATCCATTGTCTGCGCCGCTTTAGGTATCAGTCTGCCCAGGCCACCGGCAGGACAATGGCGCCTTTAAAAGATGAGTTCAGTCATGGCGCAGAGGCCTGGTGCTACACGGCGGTGGTCGCTGATGACATGGTAAACAATGTGCCGGTACCGAATAACCCGTATACGGCGCTTCAGGAAGTCTACGCAGGATAATTATGTACGAGACAAAGAAAGCCATAGGCGGCAAAAAAGCCTCCAAGAAATCTAACCGTGAGCTGCTCGACAAGGTCAAGGAACGATTCAAGATGATGTCCGAGGCGGATGGCCGGAACCGGCGTGAGGCAATGGAAGACATGAAGTTTGCCAATGTGCCTGGGGCGCAGTGGGATGACAACATGAAGCAGGAGCGTGGCAACAGGCCGTGCTACGAATTTAACAAGGTACGCATAAGCTCCAAACGAATTATCAATGAGATGCGGGCTAACCGCCCGGCGGCTAAGGTCAGGCCGGTCGAGACAGGCGATAAGGAAGTGGCCGAAACACTGGAGGGTTTGTGCAGAAACATCTGGTCAGTGTCTGACGCAGAAACCATTACCGATTATGCGGCTGAGTACCAGGTAAACGGAGGAATGGCAGCGTGGCGGGTAGACGTTGACTATACGGATGATGATGTGTTCACCCAGGACATAATGGTGCGCCAGATTGCTAACCCATTTTGTCTGTACGCAGATCCGGCGTGTAAGGACATATTAAAACGTGACGCTAACGACTGGATCCTGACAGAGAAAATCTCCAGGGTGGAGTTTGAGCAGCGCTACTCGGACGTTGAGGTTAAAGAGTTCGACAGTAATGAGTTTGATGACCAGGAAGACTGGCAGGATGATGACGCGGTCAGGATTGCCGAGTATTGGTACAAAAAACCGCATACCAAGGAGCTGTGGCAATTAAATGATGGCCGGGTAGTCGATTCCGAGTCGGACGAGGCTGAGAGTGAGGAGCTGGTAGCCGCGATACAGCAACGGCGCCAGGTAGAAACAACAAAGATCTGCATGGCCGTTGTGTGCGGTGACAGAATCCTCGAGGGACCTGTCGAGTGGGCCGGTAGCCAGTTTCCTTTTATCATGGTCTACGGTGAGCATGTCGTGATCGATGGCCGGACCTATTGGTGGGGACTGCCAAGGTTTGCCAAGGACGCGCAGCGCTCTTATAACATTGCCCGCACCGCCATCTCCGAGACTATTGCCCAGACCCCTAAATCCAAGTGGTGGGCCACGCCCAAGCAAGCCGCCGGATTAACCCAGCAGTGGAGTGAGGCGCACCAGAAGAACCTGCCGTTCATGCTTTATAACCCGGACGAGAAGGCGCCCGGTGCCCCGACATTAATGCCAGGCGCGGATGTGCCAATGGCCTTGATACAGGAGTCCCAGTTAGCCTCTGACGAGATTAAATCGACTACTGGTATCTTCGATGCAAGTCTCGGGATGCGCTCAAATGAGGTCAGTGGCCGTGCGATCTATGCCAGGCAGAACCAGGGTGAGATAGCGACGTTTAATTATCAGGACAACATGGCCAAGGGTGTGCAGCGTACCTATGAGATCCTGCTTGACCTGATACCCCATATCTACGACACCGAGCGTGAGCTCAGGATTTTGGGCAGTGACGGGGCCGATGACTATGTGCGTGTTAACCAGATTGTCACGACACCAGATGGGGACGCGGTCCGGGTAAATGACATCACCACCGGCAAGTACGACATCCATATCACCGTTGGCCCGAACTTTTCCACGCAGCGCCAGGAGGCGGCTGAGACATACGGGGCGTTGGCGCAACAGTTCCCCGACCTGATGGGCTTTGCCGGTGATCTGGTGTTCAAGTCCCTGGATCTTCCGTATGCCGAGGATATTGCTGACCGGTTACGGGTAATGCTGCCGCCACCTGTGCAGCAGTTACTTAACCAGGACGCTAACCTGCCGCCAGAGGTGGTCCAGGCAATGGCTCAGGCAGAACAGGCGATGCAGCAGGTGCAGCAGCTTGGCGCGGCGGCTGAACAAGCCAGCGCAGAGGCAGAGAAAGATGGCGCGGTAATAGCCAAAGAAAAGGCTGAGCTCGGTAAGCAGATGGCCGATATAGATAAGGCCAAGGCTGTCTTTGACGCGCACATGGCAAAACAAATGGAGCAGCTCTACCGGTTACAGGTAACCATTGCCAAGTCCCAGGCGGCTATGGCGCCAGGCATTGCGGTGCATGGTGAGTTCCTGGATGCCCAGGGCAACGTCGAAGAAGTCAGGCAGCGAATCGCAGAAATAGACGAGATTCTGGCGGGCTTTATGAAGGCCGCAGATGAGGCCGTGGACTTTTTGGACAAGAAAACAGAACGCAAGGTGGTTGGTGGATCTACCAGCCGCGAAAACGGAAAACTGGTGGCTGATATTGAGTATGACGATGGCTCGACCCGCACGATTAGCGCGGTAAGAAATAACGGCAAACTTGAGATTGAGCCCGAGGCAGACGCAGGGCCTTAAACCTGCGGCATAAATACAACACTGAGAGGGGTTGCAATGAGTGAAACAGCACAGGCAGAGGTGCCTGACAATACTGGTGCAGACGTTAATCCGACTGACCCGGAGGCGGTGGATGCTGCCCCGGCACAGCGATATGAGCTTGACCCGGAACCGGATAACGACGCGGAGTCACCACCCGCCGAGGAAGAAGTCAACAGCCTCGATAAAAAAGCCGATGACACTGAGGCGCCCAAGGACGAGAACAAGGTCCAGAAGCGCATTGATAAGCTAACCAAACGCTGGCGTGACGCAGAACGGCACAACCAGGAGCTGGCCGCAGAGCTTGAGCAGCAGCGGCTATCCAGTGAGGCAGCGCAAAAGCTACAAGAGCCCGCTAAGACCCTGGCTGATTTTAATTATGACGAGAACCAGTACCGTGAGTACCTGCACTCGGAAGTAATTGATGTTGCCAAGGCTGAGGCTGGCCGTGTGGCCCAGGACATTCGTGCCCAGGCCGAGGCCGCAGAGCAAACGGCTAGGTGGGATTTAAAGGAACGGGAATTTGCCAAGACTCATACTGACTATGATGAGATTGCGAAGTCCCCTGATCTGAATATTTCCCAGGACATGGCCACTGAAATCCAGGCGGCTGAGAATGGGCCGGCGATTGCCTACCATTTAGGACAGCACCCGGAGCTCGCTAGTGAGATTTCAACGTTACCGCCACGGGAAGTGACCCGACGTATTGCCCGGCTGGAAGTAGCGCTTGAAAGTGCCCGTGAGGCAACACAAGAGCAGCAGGTTAGCAAGGCGCCACCGCCGCCGCCCAAGGTCAAGGCAACGAGCCCTGGTCTACGGGTTGCAAGTACCAGCCCGGACTCGGACAAGTTATCTGACCGTGACTGGCTGCGACGGAGGCAAGCAGAATTAGCAAAACGAGGATTATGATATATGGCTAATACTATACTTACGCCGACTATGATCACCCGTGAGGCTTTACGGGTACTGCACCAGCAATCGAACTTTATCGGTGGCGTGAATCGCCAGTACGATGACAGGTTCGCGCAATCTGGTGCCAAAATCGGCACATCTTTGAATGTACGAATGCCAAGCAAGTATTCGGTGAGAACCGGTGCAACGCTATCTGCTGAGGAGCATTTCGAGAGGTCTACGCCACTGACAGTGTCAAGTCAGTATGGCGTCGATGTTAGTTTCACTAGTGTGGAGCTGACGATGGAGCTCGATGATTTCTCAGACCGCATATTGAAGCCAGCAATGGCCCAGTTAGCGGCCAAGATAGAGGGTGACGCGCTGGCGGTTGCTTACAAACGGACCTTTAACTACTCGAATGCAAGCACGGATGGTTTGTTGACCTATAAGCGGTTCCAGCAAAACGGTGCGAACATCACCAAAGAGCTGGGCCCAACCAGCGACCGTACCGCATGCCTAACCCCTGACTCAGTCGTTGAGTTTAACGACGCGGTTAAAGGGTTGTACCAGGCATCCGAGAATATCCGTAAGCAGTACCGGGAGGGCTCAATTGGCCGGACCGGTGGCTTTGACGTATACGAAAATACGTTACTGCCGAGCCATACCACCGGCTCACTTGCTGGCAGTCCATTAACCAACGGCACTACCCTGGGAACGGCTACCACAGCTAATTCCTGGGTGTCACAGACAGACCTGTCCGTTGACGGTGCGACCTCGACCACGACGCTAAAGGCCGGTGACATTATCACCATTGCCGGTGTCTACGGCGTTCACCCTGAGACTAAGGTCAACAAGGGCGTTCTACAGACCTTTGTTGTGCAGTCCGATGTGACGCTGACTACTGCGGCAAATGCTTACACCGTGACGGTTAAGCCTGGCATGATGTACGGCTCTGGTAATGCTTACCAGAACTGTGTCCTGTCCGGCGTGGCTAACACGGACGGCAACGCGGTCAGTCGTATCGGTGCCGCATCCAGCGCCTTTAACCAGGATCTTTTCTTCCACAAGGACGCATTTGTGTTTGCATCTGCGGATCTGGAGGACGTATCCAAGTATGGCGCCTGGGGAGCACGGGCCGAGCAGGACGGTATCTCAATGCGAGTGGCAAGGCAGTACGCCATCAGCTCTGACACCATCCCGTGTCGTATCGATGTCTTGTGGGGATTTGCCGAGCTCTACCCAGAGCTTGCGTCCGTACACAGATACGAGCAGGACTTGCTCTAGTGACGTAATGATCAGCTAAACACCTGCCTCTCGGGTGAATAGCGGCGGGGCCTTTCGGGGCCCCGTTTTTTATTGAGAGGCAAAGAGAGGCAAAAATGAGTGATTTACCCCACGTTTATGTGGCAACCCCTGCCTATGATGGCAAGGTGGATGTAGCCTATAGCCAGTCGCTTGCTAATGCGGCCTGGCATGCGGCGGTGCTCGGGATCCGGGTCACGGCGGCTGTCATGGGCAACGGCGCATTTATAGAGTTGGCCAGGAACATCTTCGTTAAGTTCTTTTTAGAGCTTGAAGATCTGAAAAGCTGTACGCACATGATGTTCATCGACTCGGACCTTAAGTTCGACGCCAATGCATTTTGTGGTTTGGTCAATGTGGTCAATGAGAAACGGCCAATGGTTGCCGGTGTGTATCCACGGCGCCAGGAGGATACTGATTATCCTGCTAAATGGTGGCCCGAGCCTGAGCTTACTAAAGCCAAAGGTGAGGACTGCCTGTGGATCGATGAGGATGGCTACCTGAAATGCAAGCGGGTGCCGACCGGGTTTTTATGTATGCATCGGTCATTGATCGAGGACATGGCCAATGACCCGAAGACCCAGTGGCTGGACATTCACGGGCAGGACGGCCCGGTGCCCTGGCTGTTTGAGACACATATTGACAGTGACGCCAGGTTCGTCGGTGAGGACTTTACGTTCTGCGACAAGGTCGTGAAGAAATACGGCAAGCCTATCGATGTCTGGATGGACTTTGATTTTGTGCATGGAGGCTACGAGGGCAATTATTTAGCGCACCTGGACGGGCAGGTGAAAGAACAAAAAGAGAGGGTGAGAGCCCCGAGAAAGCTGGGAGGACGTAGAAATGCGTGAGCTACTTTTGGGTTGTGGCAAGAAGCACGAGAAACAGGTTTTTGCTCAGGGATTGGGCATTGAAAAGGAATGGCAGAACGTAACTAAAATTGATATTGACGAAGACTGCAAGCCTGACATTGTCCAGGACCTGAACAACATACCATTGCCGTTTGATGATAATACGTTTGATGAGGTACACGCCTATGAGGTGCTCGAGCACTTAGGCACCCAGGGAGACTGGAAGTTCTTTTTTGACCAGTTCGCTGAGTTCCACCGGGTAATGAAGGACGGCGCCTATTTTTGTGGCACCGTGCCGGCCTGGGACAGCGCCTGGGCATGGGGAGATCCCGGTCACACCAGGATCATTAACGAGGGCACCCTGGTGTTTTTGTGCCAGCGTGAATATGAGATGCAGGTGTCCAAAACCTCAATGACGGATTACCGCTTCTACTGGAAGAAAAACTTTGAGCTAATCGCAAACAAATATGAGGATGAGGGTTTTGCCTTCGTTCTAAAATGTACTAAATGACTACGCACCAGGAGCTGGCCGAGGTCTACATGGACCAGCCCCACGAGATCTCTTTGGAGACAATCTCGCTGTGTAACGCGGCCTGTACCTTTTGCCCTTACCCAACGCTCGATCGGAAGGGTGACAAGATGCCTGACGAGCTCGTAGAGAAGATTATCAGTGAGATGGAAGGGTTTACCATTCCGTTCTTTTTCTCGCCGTTCAAGGTCAATGAGCCGCTTCTTGATAAGCGCCTGTATGACATTTGTAATGAGGTAACCAGTCGCACGGTGGCCATGCTCCGCATCTTTTCCAATGGCGCGGCATTGACACAACGACACATTGACCGGCTGGCCAAGCTGGAGCGAGTCTTTCATTTCTGGGTGTCGCTCAATAGCGTAGATCCAGAAGAATATGAGCAGCTCATGGATATGCCTTATGAGCGCACCGCCAAGAGACTGGATAACCTGCATGCGCAGGAGTTCCCGCATCCGGTGGTGCTGTCCAAGGTCGGCAACATGGACTACGGTTTTATCCGCTACATCAAGCGGCGCTGGCCGAAGTTTCATACCGTCATTATCAAAAAGGATGGGTGGCTGGGTGACGTGGAGCCAAACGACCCGACCATACCCGATGACAGTTGCTCGAGGTGGTTTGAGTTGTCCATCATCAGCTCTGGCGTAGTGTCGCTGTGTTGCATGGACGGCCAGGCACGGTTCCCGATCGGAGACTGCCGGGAGAGCACACTTTTAGAGATTTATAACGCCCCGCACTGGCGGGACCGTCGTGAGAATTTGTCCAGCAGACACACGATCGATGTCTGTAAAACCTGCACATACTAGGATTGTAAATGGCGTATCTGAATGTCAATTTGATTACGGATGCATTGCGTGAAATCAATGTCATCAATGAGGTGCAAAGCGCATCAGCAGAACAGGGCCAGCAGTCGCTGACCAAGTTAAACCAGTTCATGGAAGGGCTAAAGGAGAACGATATCGATTTTGGCTGGTTCGAGCAGTCAGATATCCAGGACAGTTGCCCCGTGCCCGACTGGGCCAGGATGGCGGTTACTGCCGGGCTGGCGATTGTGTTGGCTCCGCAGTACGGCGCCACATTATCCCCGGAGCTCTTTGCAAAATATGATTCAGCATTCTCTATGCTGCAACGTAAAAGCATTGCGGAGCGCCTCGACAATGCGGATATGTCGCACCTGCCTGATGGCAGCGGGCATTTTGGCTCCCGGTACGACATCAATACTGATAGCACCTGATGCCTAAGTACCGCCAAAACAATTACCAGGGTAACTATAAAGACCCTTTTGTCGGGACCGCTGAGAATCTGGAGATAGCGGCCATGCTCGGCACCGGCCTTATTGGTGACGCGGTGGGCGGCGTTAATGCATTAATTGGCGGTGACGCCCAGGGTAATCCTGATTATTCGTTAAACGCAATGGCTGGCCGAATTGAGGATAAGCAGCAGGAGTTTACTTATCAGCCCAGGCTTCCAGGGTCGCAGGATAAGTTAGCGTCCATAGGCCAGGGCATACAGAAAATCGGTGAGTATTTGCGCCCGGCCAGGGATCTCTATGAGCGGCATGCGAACCGCCTTATAGGGCCCACGGCGGCTGGCACAATTTATGCTGGCACGGCGGCGCTGGCTGACGTTGCCGGGCCTGGTAAAGTTACACGAGCGGTTCCTACCACTGGCCCGGTCGGGGTGCCCACGACAGGACGCAGGACGGTGCAAAAGGGGCAGCGAAAAGCCTTTCCAGGTATTTACGCGCCGCCGGACCAGATCGCCAAATATATCGAAAACACCAAAGTCGCTCCTGAGTCTCCCATGTTGTCCCGGCTGTTCGGGGTGACCCGTGAGGATCTTGCCAAGGGCGCTAATGTGCGAGGACGGCCTGGCGTTATTCCGGGCGCCGCCGCTACCCCTAAAGGCGCGGACGCAGCATTTAAGGTAATGGGTCCGGCCAACACCCGGCGCCTGACAGAGTCGTTACTGGCGGCACGAGAGCATGCGCCACGGTTATTCGACGGCATGACCGGCTGGTACAACTTTGACCCGGCCTATCATCGTATTTTGCAACTGGTAGACGGTGACCAGCTCGAGGCTAACCGGTTGTATACGCAATTGATTAACTTGAGCTCAGCAATGAGCCCAGGATCGTCGGTAGTCACAGAGCTCAAGCGGGGTACCGCCGCAAACATGCTGGCCGAGGCTGGCCGCTTTGACGAATTTCAACAATACGGCGGCAAACCTTTAGGTACCAGGGGGCATCCAGACCTTGAAACCTTTCCTGGACATCCGTATCACTCCACTGCCCAGGCGCCCGGCGCCAGAAAGTTTTTAGAGACTGGGCAAATTCAATCCAAAGAGCCTAAAGTCGGCTTATATAACCAGGCCACTGAGGTCGGGGGGCAGACTGACATAGCGGTGCCTGACGCCCATTTTTCCCGCGCCGTGGGCCTGGCAGATACCAGGAACCCCCAAACAAGAAAAGGCCAGCAAAGAGTTCCAGGAGACAGCGCCTCAGTGCCTGAGATACAGACACTGGCGCCCTGGTGGAGAGAGGAGGTGGCCAGGCAAGCCGGGCTAGAGGCGGTCCCTGCACAGGCCGTGGCCTGGGGCTTATTCAGTGACGCTACAGGAGTAGCGACCGCGGTAGGGGCGCCCAAACTCGAGATCTTATCTGATCTGATCGATGACACAGCGAAACGATTAAAGGTTACGCCGGAGGAGGCCCGTGACCGGGTGCTTTTGGCTCAGGCACAAGCCGGATTCGCAGATCCCAAGCTGCTTGCCCTGATAGTCCCGCCGGCAGTCGTTGGCACATTAATTGCGATGCCTGGTGACGATAAACGCAATGCCCTGGACAGATAATGCGACTACCAATTACGTCACACAGATCCGGCACAGCATCGACCGGCGACCTCCTCAATTGTTACCTGGAGAGCATGCCCCAGGATGCCTCGGCGCCATATGTTATCAGGCGCTGCCCTGGCATGATCAGTCCGTGGGTGGCCGAGCCGCCAGAGTCCGGCACCACGGCTGAACGTAATGCCTATCTGGATGAGGCGGGCAATGAGAGGACCGGCACGGGCGACAGCTCACATGACTTTAATAGTCCGATACTGGCCATCACAAATTACCGTGGCTATCTCTCGGGCATATATGGTGACACCCATAATTTCGGCATTGTAAATTTCGATGATGATTATGCACCGAACCTGACCAGTTTCGATGGTTTAATGGGCGGCGGCGAGTCCGACATTTTAAACCCGAACCCCAGGGCTGATTTCGAGCAAACACCTGATTATCTAATCGCAGTGATTGAGCCGCATGCTTACTATAGTGCTAACGCTAGCTCCTGGACAAAGATATCCGACTCAGATTTCACTAGTCGTGGCGCCGCTGACGTTGAGTTTTTAGATAACTTTCTTATTTTCAGGGAGCCAGGATCAGCCAGGTTTTTCGCCAGTGACATTGGCTCTGTCACCGACTACAGCGCCCTGAATTTCGGCACCGCTGAGGCCGACCCGGATAACCTGGTGGGCATGAAATCTGACCGGGCCCAGCTATGGCTTTTCGGTGAGAGCTCAATTGAGTCCTGGGACACGACCGGGGGCAGTGACTTTCCTTTTAGGCGAACGATTAACGGCGCGATTACAAAAGGCTGTTTATCGGGCAGGACCGTGCAGCGGCTGGATGATGTAATTTTATTCCTGGCCGATGATTTTACCGTCAGGGCGCTCCAGGGCGGCGTAGCAAACCGGATATCCAATTTTGGTATTGAGCAATCATTACAGGCTGACACCAGTGTTAAATTATCCGAAGGCTTTACCTGGTCGTACCAGGGCCATAATTATTATGCAATCTGGACCCCTAACCAGTGCCACGTTTATGATTTAAGCACCGGATCCTGGCACCGACGGCAAACATTAGGCCGTGACACCTGGCGCTTTACCAGCGCCGCTCAATACTACAATGATGTTGTGTTCGGGGATCGTTTGGGCGCATTGACGGTCACTCTGGGCAGCGATTCACTGCCACCGAATTACCAGGGCGGCAAGTTCAGTGAGGAGCCCTCGTATTATGGGCTGGAGCTCCACCAGCCGCAGCGCATGGAGTGGACCTACCAGCCGATAAGAAACGGGCAGCGAATGTATCACAAGCGCCTGGAAATTATCGTCGATGTTGAGCCCGGCACAGTAGCGACATCAACCCATGCCCGGCGTGAGCCAATGGTCACCCTGGAATCCTCCGATGACGGCGGCGTAACTTTCCAGCCGCTTGCGCAACGGTCTATGGGAGCGGTAGGAGACAGATACCAACGTCTCGTATGGCACAACCTGGGCTCAAGTTATAACCGGGTCTATCGGGCCTCAGTCAGTGAAGCGGCGAAAGTTGAGGTGGTGGACACGACCCTTGACGCAGTTGGCGGCTCGGTATGAGCCTACGGGGGCCGACCTCCCAAATTACTAGTCACCAGGATTTTTTACGCTGGGCCAGGTCACAGACTGTTTTTGAGCAGCTCCGAAAGGGCACGACCGAATCCAAGACATCGGACACGACCTACGCCACAGACTCGGATCTTGCGCTGTTGGTAAAAGCGAATACCAAGTTAACCGGGCGATTAGTGGCCTGGTTCGATACTGCCGCCACGCCGGATTTCAAGTTCCAGTTTACCGCGCCAGGGTCACCCACGTTGCTCCGCATTGTCGGGCGCTATGTGGTACCAGGCGCGACCAGTTCCACTGAGTTTCTGCACACTTCAGGTACCAGCGTAGCAGTCACCGGATCCGGCAGTACCGGCGGCTACCTGGAGGCCGATATCCTATTGCACAACGGCGCGAATGCGGGCGTATTCGGGCTGCAATGGGCGCAGAACACATCCAACGCCAGCGCCACAAAAGTGCTGGCCGGCTCTTACTTTGAATATTTTGTAACTTAATGAGACAGGCAACTCGAGAGGACCTGCCGGAGCTATTAAGAATGGCCAGGCGGTTTTGCAATGCCCTGGGCGAAGACATCGACCGTGAATCAGTCGTTGTCACTGCCGAGAGTTTAATAGATAACCCGGACGGCGTGATCTACATCACCGACGGCGCCTGTGCCGGTGCATTAATTTTCCCGTATTTCTTCAATCAATACCGACGCCAGGCGCAAGAACTGTTTTGGTGGGTGGATGAGGATCAGCGGGGCCGTGGCGCAGCATCTAATTTATTGCATGCCCTGGAGCGCTGGGCAAAGACGCACGGCGCGAACCGGTTACAAATGGTTTCGATGGCGGCGCTGGACGGCAAAAAGGTTGAAAAGATTTACAGGTCCAAGGGTTATCGGGCTTTTGAAAATACATTTTTGAAGGATTTATAGATATGGCAGTAGCAACAGGCACAGCAATATTGGCGGGCACACTCGGCTCTGCGGCGCTCGGGGCGTGGGGCCAGTCCCAGGCGCGGGACGCGGCACAGTCAGCGACCACCGGGGCGAACCAGTTACTTGCGCAGCAAAACCAACAGACACGCCAGGATCTCGCGCCATACCGGCAATTTGGCCAGACGGCAATGCGAAACTTGACCCAGGGGCCGCAAGCCTATCAGCACAGTCCCTACTATAACTATTTGCGGGACCAGGCATTGACCGGTGTGCAAAACACCGCCGCTGGCCAAGGCACACTGTACTCAGGTAATACCCTGGCCGCGCTAACCCAGCGGGCCGCAGACGTTGCCTCGATGGATTACAATAACTGGGCTAACCGGCAAATGAACCAGGCACAGCTCGGCGCTAATGCCGCCGCACAAACAGGCCAACTGGGCCAGCAATCTGCGACCCAGCAAGGTGGCAATTTGATGGGCTACGGGTCAGCCGCTGCTAATACCTATGCCAACACCGGCGGCCTTATGGCCAATGCGATTGGCTCGGGTGTGAACAATTACCTTTATATGCAGGGGCTTAACAATCCACAGCCGAACGTACCCGCGCAAAACACGCTGCCGCCAGGCGTGACCGGCACCGTTCCTAATACAGCGCAACAAACTCAATTCGGATATTACGACCGAGACGCCCAAGGCGGCCTAATAGTATGAGGATTTATCGATGCAAATAAATTTCCCCGACGCCCGAAACTTAATGCAAGGCCAGATCGACCGGCGCCAGGTAGAGGAAAATGCGCTGAACCGCCAGGCGAGAAACCAACAAATGGAGCTTCAAAACATTCAAATGGAGCGGCAAAAAATCGGCCTGGAGCGTGAGCGGCAAATTGCCAACACGCAGCTCGGCATGCAGCTCGTGCAGGACACTATATCCCATCCTGGTAACGCAATGAGCAACATGCAAAAGGGTATTGAGGCTGGCATTTTCCCGCCGACGATAATAGACATGTACAACAATGCCTCGCCACAACAGAGAAACTCTGCGCTAACGCAATTGGGCGGTGAGTTCCAGTCACGGATGGATATGTTCAACCCGCAGCAGCCGCCGGACAAGGTCGAGATGTATGAGTATGCCAGGGGTCAGGGATATGCCGGTAGTTTCCAGGACTGGTTAACTGAGAATCGCCAGCCATTGAACCAAATTAATATGCCAGCCCCGGCCCCCCCATCGGGTTATCAAAATATTTACAATGACGAGGGTCAGCTCGTTCGCCAGGCTGTAATTCCCGGTGGCCCTGCGGCCCTAGAAATAGAAAATAAGCGCGAACAAACACGACAAAGACTTGAGGCGTCGAAGCGCGGCGGCAGGTTAGTGAAGGATGAGATTGACAGGGCATTCTCGCTGATTGACCCAAGAAAACACGAGGAATGGTGGCAACCAGGCCCGGCTGGCACTGCGGGCAGAATAATACGTAAATTAACATTTCTTCCAGAGACTGACGCAACTCAGCTCGCGAATGTGTTGGACACCATTAAAGGACGTATAGGTTTTAATTATTTGCAGGAAATGAGAGAGAACTCACCAACTGGCGGCGCCTTGGGCCAGGTATCGAATATTGAGCTACAGTTCTTAATGAGTGTCTTTGGCTCGATTAAACCCGATCAAGCTGCGCATGTGCTTGCCTATAACCTTGCCCGACTGGATTTTGAGTTTAGTCGAGTGATAAATGGCTGGGGCCAAATGGTGACCAGGGATGCTAATGGCAATGCGCTGGCCCCAGAAGACCATTACAGGATTCCGATGCCCCAAGGGGTCCGGCATGCCCCCGAAAAAGCCTACGAGTATTTATTTAACGGTGTACCGGATCCGAAAAATCCTGGCCAGAATTTACATGAGGCATTTTCACCGGAGCTCCTGCAAATGTTCGAGGATAAATACGGTTACATGCCCACCCCGTGGCAGAGCGGTCAACAAATATTTGGAATTGAACAATAATGCAGAATGTTTTCGACAGCGTCACCAATGAGGACTCTGATAATGTGTTTGACGGGTTACCAGATGAGCCCGAAGACGATCCGAATGCGACAGCCGCAGAAAATGCGGCTCAACGCCTGACGAAAATCGACATGAGCTCATTGACGGCGCGTCGGCAGAGGACCCCGGCGGCAGATACCGGCCCGATACCACTGGCAGATTTGGCACGAGCCGGACTAACCGTTGGCAGCACTTTGAGCGGAGCGGTTCAGGGCGGCATAGCCGGACTTGCGAATCTCGGGTACCAGGGCGCCATAGATTTATTCGGCGGTGAGCCCGACTATGATCGGCCACCCGAGCTGGCCAGGGAAATGACCAGGAGAGGCGCCGAAGCCGTCGATCAGACCCCTGGAAGCCGCAGGGCATTGCAGGAGGTCGGTGAGTTTGCAGGTGACGTTGGCACCATAGGCAAGGCAATTGTGTCACCGGTTGTAGGGGCTATGGCAATGCGCCCTGGCGGGGAATCGCCTACCGAAGCTATGAGCGAGTTTATTGACACACCGATACAAGAGTACATGGGGGAGAAGGCCTACCAGGCCGCCGGTGCTGAGGACAATCCCAAACTGGCCGCAGCGATGGCCACGGCAGCAACAATATTGCCGGATACGGCGCTGGCGGTGCTGGGCCTACGAAGAATGGAGACGCCTGATACCAAGGCTCAAGGCATTGATGTCCCCCGAGGGCCGGGCGATATTCCGACTCGGGAATCCTTCATTCGAGAGTTACCAGAAACCGGACCAGGTGGCGAGTTACTGCCGCTCGCCCGAGAGCGAGAGGATCTTGGGCCACAGCCACGCGCTGAAGATGGAAGCCCAACGCCAGAAGAAATGGCAACGGTTGAGGAGGCCGTGCGTGAAAGTGCCCGGCTCACGGGAACAAAAGCGGGCAAAGCCGAAAAACTGATCGAGGTTATGGATCCTGACCCGGAAATGGTGGCCGCATTTGAGGAGCTCGGAATTGATGCCTGGACCCCGGCGATGGTGGCCAGGGCGTCGGGAGTCAGAGAAACTTACGCACCCCTCAAATCTCAACAAAAAGCGCTACGGGACGCAGATGAGGCCGTTAGAGATGAACTAAATGAAAAAGCGGCGCAGTTGATCGAGGAGCTCGAGGCCAGCGATGTCAGCGCTATCGAGGCAACCTTAAAAAACAATATTGATGATGTTCGCATCGAGTACCAGAATTTAGCAGATGAGGCGTATGAAGGGGTTTTGCAAAGTGCGGCGCTGAAGCGGTCCCTGGTCACGCCGGATCTTGCCGTCGAGGTGTTTGATTATTTAGCAAACAGAATCGCTGACCTGGGCGGTGACATGTCAAAATTGAGTAGGGCCGAACGGCAGCTCTACGATACATTCTACAGAGAAGGGTTAGATGGCTCCCCGGCTCCCGCGACGCCAACGTATGAAGCGGTAAACACATTCCGGGAACTGATAGGCAAGGAAATGTCAGGCGAAAAGATATTCGCTGATTCCAAGCAGGGCGAGCTGGACACATTGTACGGGCTTCTCTCTGGCGCACAGCACCGAGCCGCAGAAGCATTCAGCCCTGAAGCGGGCGCTAAATTGTTGCATGCGAATAAACTGGTTGAAACCAGGAAAGACTTTGAGGCACAGAGCAGGGCAGCTCTTGGCAGGAACCTGGAAGGCTCGATTGTGCCAAAAATTGCGGCGGCGGCTACTGCCCTGACCCGTGGAAATGTCAGCCATCTCGATAAGCTGATGAAGAATTTAGGCTTACCAAAAACGTCAGCCTGGAGCCCGACTATAAAACAGACGCAGCAGGATATTGCAGCGGCAATTTTAAACCGCCTGTTGTTTACCACGAAAAAGGGCACTGCAATGTCGGAAAGTGCCGTATCAAACTGGAAGGCGCTCCACAAAAACAAGGTGGCCAGGGATGCCTTGTTCCAGTATCTGCCCGCAGATGTAATTAAAAATTACAACACAATAATGAAAGCAGCCGAAGGCTTCTTCTTCTCAATTGGCAAGGACAATATGTCGCGCTCTGCGGTGGATATTATTGCTGCCATTAATAAAGGCGGCCTATCCAATACCATGACCAGCATCGGCACTGCTGAGGCCGGAGCCGCTGTGGTCGGTCTGCCCACTGGAAGTGGGGTGGTGCTCAAGGGCGTCACGGCTGTGGCTAAAAAAGCACCAGATAACGCAGAGAAAGCGACCACATTTTTGCTAAGCAATGAGGCAAAAGTGGCGGTCAGGACATATGTGACCGGGCAAGCAGAAAGAGCCCAACAAATATTATCGAGGTCAAAAAAATATATTCAGTGGGTTGATTCAATGCCGCCAAATCAACAGCAACGGCTTAAGGATCTGGGTTTCTTTGGATGGCTTCTAGACACAGAAACACAAACGGAGACAGACGATGGCTAATGGCGAAGGCGTTCCTTTTATTATTCCACGACAGAGTCCGGTGAAAAACTCTGCCAGCCTGGGCGGCGCTAAATTGTATTTTTACCAGACCGGCACAACCACCGACCAGACGGTATATAGTGACGCAGATCTTGGTGTTGCACACTCCCAGCCGGTGGTTGCCGACAGTGACGGAATTTTCGATTCCATATATTTAAACCCTGCCGCCTCCGTTGATTATCGGGTCATTCTAAAAACATCCGCTGATGTAACTGTTTGGGATGAGTCGCAAATCAGCCGGTACCGGGAAGTATTTGATACGGGCGCATTGACGGGTACCTGGTCGGGGTTTTCATCTGCACCGTCAAACACCGCGATTACCTGGTATAAATTTGACAGGCTCGTACAAATCGTCATTCCGCTGGGAGAGGGCACCAGTAACGCGACATCTTTTACCCTGGGCACACTTCCTGCTGCGATTCGGCCAGCGACACAACAATATGCACATCTGCCATTCGCGGTAGACTCAGGCAGCCACGTTGCCGGTGGGGTAGCCGTGCAGATTGCTACCAGTGGCATTATGACTTTTTCCAAAGCAAGCGCCGCCTTCTCCAGCACCGGCTGGACCGGTTCCGGCAGCAAGGGCATTAACACTGCCGGGGAATTTTTCTACAGGCTTGCCAATACCTGATGCGTTTTATCGTACTGACATTTTTTCTCGCGTCATGCGCGAGTCAGCCGTATGCGGAGGTGGGTGTCGGGGCGCACCTAAATAAGAATGACATTTACGGCTCGGTGCCGTTTTTCTTTGAGGCCGGACTTATCAATGAGCCTCGGGAACGGATCTCGACGGCAATCGCTATTCGCCATGACTCACATTTGGATGCAGGTGATGTCGGCTGGGATCACGGCCCGGATTCAACCCACGATTCCTTATGGGTGAAAGTTCGGTATGAGTAAGGAGAAGCTGAT